>Ga0209013_10001810_pt1 | contig 19664 bp, 20 predicted proteins | sample Cruoilmetagenom2_FD_187291 | JGI IMG/M metagenome (GOLD analysis project Ga0209013, IMG submission 187291) | Oil polluted marine microbial communities from Coal Oil Point, Santa Barbara, California, USA - Sample 2 (SPAdes) (version 2) | ecosystem: Environmental > Aquatic > Marine > Oil seeps ...
AGATATATAAGTGCCTGTCCATATACAATCCCTGTCGCACCGGTAAAGACACCAGCCAATAAAATAATCTTGAATCCTCCATTTAAGCGAGGAAGCTTTCTCTGTGTAGTAATATATAAGAGCAAAGCTAACATAAATCCTATAATATATTGACTAGAAACTGCTTCAGAGGCTGAGTAACCGTCTCCAATTGCAAGTTTCACCATTGTTGATAAAGTCCCGTAACAGCTTGCTGCAAAGACAACCATTAGTGGGTAAATCCATAATTTCATATATACTACTCCTTTAATTGGCGGGGATTGTTTTCACCATATGATAAAAAGGCTCGTCAATAATTGTCCAAGGACATAAAGTTTCAAAACTTAGTCGATTATACAAACTTATTGCGGCACCTTTTTTTGTTTCTACATTCAAAGATAGTTTTCCACCACCGAAGCTTTTCACTAATTGCTCCGCATAATTTAAAAGCTCGGTACCGATGCCTTTTCCACGATATGCTGGATCGACTACTACTGTATCTATATACCATTCGCCAGGTAATGTCTCGGGATCTATCTTTACTGGAATACCTTTTTTATTGGATAGGTATTTCTCCAAATTTGCATCGAGTTCAATGACCTGCTCAGCAGAATAAAATACGAGAACTCCAGAAACCTTACCTTCCATTTCTGCAATATACGTATATAAATAAGAATGTCGATTATCAGTACGTGTAAACAAGTTTTTAAATTCTATTGTAATTTCAGCTTCCTTTGTTTCTCCAGTTATATGCATGGAGATATCCCCGATAGCTTCCATAATAAGTGGAATAGCAGCTTGTGCATCTTCTTTCCTTGCTTTTCTAATGGTAATATTCATTGCTCTTCCACCTTCCCAATTCAACATTATAACATAAAAACTTTGAAACCTTTTTGTTCTACATATAGTAGAATAGAAGAAAGAAAATATTGGGGGGATTGTAATGGATTTTGAGTCAATACCGTGGACGCTCATATTACCATTAGTAATTATACAATTTATTTTAATAGTAGTAGCAATTATTGATTTAATCAGGGTACGGGATACAAATGGTCCTAAATGGTTGTGGGCTATCATTATTATTTTGGGGAATATGATTGGACCGATTATATACTTCATCGCAGGGAGACGAAATGAATGAAAACATTACTCCACATGCAGGGGCTAACAAAAGAATACGGTAAAGAAAAAGCGGTAGATAATGTAACATTTTCGTTGAATAAACATACTTCCACCGCATTAATAGGACCAAATGGAGCAGGGAAAACAACCATTTTGTCGGTGCTAGCAGGACTTTTAAAACAAACCAAAGGATCCATAGTATTTGACGGAGAAATAACAGAGGATTTTCGAAAAGTAATTGGTTTTTTGCCGCAGTATCCTAAGTTTTATTCGTGGCTAACGGCGCTCGAATATACAGAAATGACTGCGAAGTTAAGCGGAGTAGACGCTAAAATTGCACGACTAGAGGCAGAAAAGACACTTGAATTTTTAGGACTGGGAGATGCTAAAAAGAAAAAGACGGGTACATTTTCTGGGGGCATGAAACAGCGACTAGGCCTTGCACAAGCTATCGTGCATAAGCCTTCATTATTACTGCTAGATGAACCAGTATCTGCACTAGACCCAATAGGTAGACGTGAAATACTTAACCTGCTAAAAGAATTACAAGCATCAACGACTATCTTATATTCGACTCATATTTTAAATGATGCAGAAGAAATGACCGATCAGTTATTGTTTTTACGAAAAGGAAAGTTAGTGGAACAAGGATCGTTGGGAGAAGTTCAGGAAAAATATGCAAATCCCGTATATAAAATGTATTTCTCATCCAGTGAAGAAGCAGCCAGGTTTGTTGAAATATCACCCTGGTCAGCAAGACAGGAAGATTCGATTGCTTTTATTCATATAGAAGAGGAGAAACCGTTAATGAATGAAGTTCTACGTGTACTTTCCGATAGTAATTTAAGTTTGTCGAAAGTTGAGCGTGCAACGGCTAGTTTAGAAGAAATCTTTTTACAGGTGGTGAATAAAGGATGAATAATTTTTCAGTATTATTCCAAAAAGAGTGGCGAGAAAATGTACGGAATTTTAAAATCCTTTGGATCCCTCTTGTATTTTTACTATTTGGTATTTCTGAGCCTTTAATGAATTATTTTTTACCTCAAATATTAAATGCAGTGGGCAATATGCCTGAAGGAACGGTTTTCCAGCTACCTGAATTTACCCCAGAGCAAATAGTTATGTCGACTATTAATCAGTATCAATTTATCGGAATGCTCGTAGTAACGCTAGGGTTTGCAGGAATAATTGCAAGGGAGAGAAAGAACGGGACAGCAACGCTTTTATATGTTCGACCTCTTTCGTATATCAGTTACGTGTATAGTAAATTATTCATCATGTGCATACTGGTTGTAGGTAGTGTGATACTTGGATTGTTAGCTAATTTGTATTACACGTATGTCCTTTTTGGATCAGTAGATGCAGGTGCCTTTATGGGGTTCCTTGGAACGTACATCGTGTGGTTATTATTTGTGATTAGTATCGTTTTGTTCTCAAGTGCTACATTTTCTACGGGAATCGCTTCTGTCGTTTCTCTACTACTCGTTATATTTGTGCAGCTTATCGATGGTTTACTAGGTGCATATTGGACGATTTCTCCTTGGAAGTTACCTATGTATGCAGGGGGAATATTGAACGGTAGCGTCAATATGACATCGTTTGTTTGGAGTGTAACTGTTACTGTATTAGCTGTAATCGTACTTCTTGCGGGAGCGGTTTATTTTGCTAAAAGAAATGTTTCGAAGACGAAGATATAATAGTAAATAATTCGAGGTGAGAAAAGATGACTGTTCGCAATTCAGACCGATTTGTTACGTCTTATAATAGAATAGACCAATTGATGAAGGACATTATTGGAAAGCAGGAGCATATGGCATTTTTTCGATTAATAGACTTTGCGAAAAAAAAGAACGCTGTTATTAGAAAATACGAAGCTGATTTGCGTGAATATGGCAATCTTCGGAATGCAATTGTTCATGGTCGCACCTCAACGGAGTTTGCCATTGCAGAACCACATGAAGATGTAGTGTTGAAAATGGAAGAAATGGAAGTTGCTCTAACAAAACCAATTACAGTTGGAAAAATGTTTCAAACTAGTGTTACAACATTTCAAAAAACAGATTTTTTAAGTTATGCGCTGAAAGTGATTAAGGATAAAAAGTATAATCAGTTTCCCGTATATGATGGTAACGAGTTTAAAGGACTAATCACACCAGTTGGAATTACCATGTGGATGGCAAGCACAGTAGACTCCGAGTCTTTTTCAAGAAAGAAGGCGTCATTAGGAGAAATTCTTACGCATGAAAATAGTAGAGAAAATCATCAATTTATTGGTCAAAATGCATCTATTTATGAAGCGTTGGAAGTTTTTAAAGAAGCGATAACAAGAGGGAAACGATTAGAAGCTCTTCTTATAACAGAAGATGGCAAGCCAAATAAAAAATTGATAGGAATTGTTACGCCTATGAGTATGATGAAGATAAAATAAAGTTTTAAAACAGGACTTTTCCCATGTGTGTTCAAGTAAAATGGAAATGTACATGAAAATGCCGCTTATCTTGAGAAAGGAGACTTGTTATGGAATCATATGAAACGGAGCAACGTGAAGAGCATCAAAATAATGCTACTCGCAAAACAGCGAGTGAAATGTCAGTAGGTGAATGGCTCATCTCGATGCTAATTATGATTATACCGATTGTAAACATCGTCATGCTATTTATTTGGGGATTCGGTGGTCCGGATCCACGACGTAATTATGCACGTGCGTCTCTTATTTGGATGGCAATTTGTATTGGGCTTGTCGTACTGTTTTATGGAGTCGTGATTGCTCTATTTTTTTCTGTCGGTAGCTATTAATTGTTATTTCCCGGGAAATAACATTATTCGACAATGCAGAAGTGTCCTAGTTTAATAAAACTAGGATGTTTTTTATTGTATAGAAGTTTTTCAATTTAACGTTCTAGTCAGCACACTGTAGAAGTGAGCGAAAAAAATTTGGTATACTTTAACTTCATTCAGCAGGGGTCCAAAACCCCTGCTGAATGAAGTTAAAGCCTCCGGCGGATGCCACAGATTTTTAAAAGGACTTCTCGAGCGAGCTCGAGAAAAATCTGAGCGTAAATACGCCAAGGCGAATTTGATTAAAAGGGAGTTGTTTTTATGAAGGTTGCTTTGTTTGGTGCAACAGGTCGTGTTGGCAATGGAATTCTTACTTTACTACTTGAACAAGGTATAGAAGTTACTGCTCTTGTAAGAAACGTAGATAATCTGCAACCTCATCTGAATTTAACCGTCCTACAAGGGGATGCAAGAGTTGCTAATGATGTAGAAAAAGTCATAAGAGAAGCAGATGTAGTAATTAGTGCACTTGGTACTGATAAAACGACCGTCTTAACCGAGTCAATTTCGCATATGATTTCTATTATGTCGAAAAATGGTATAGATCGAATTCTTACGATTGGAACTGGCGGCATCTTAACGAGTAGAGTAGAACCTGAGCTACTTCGTTATCAGTCATCTGAATCTAAACGTAAATCTTCAGTTGCGGCAATGGAACATCATAAAGTATATAATAGATTAAAAGAATCCTCGCTAAAATGGACAATTATTTGCCCCACTTATTTACCAACCGGAGATGCAACAAATGCGTATATAATTGAACGTGATACGTTACCATTAGGAGCGGTACAAACGACAACAGGGGACACTGCTTTATTCACAGTACATGAACTCTTGAAGAATGAGCATATTGGTTACCGCGTAGGCGTCATGAGTCCACTTTGAGATAGTCATTTATAGGAGTAAATAAATGAAGAAATTTTTAGTAGCATTAATAATAATAGCGGTTATGCTATATACTGGGAATACCTGGATTAAAACGACAGAAGTTACAATTGAATCTGAGAAAATTACAGCCACTTTTGACGGGTTAAAAATAGCACAAATTTCTGATCTTCATGATGCTACATTTGGAGAAAAACAAATGAAATTAGTACAAAAGATTCTAAATGCAAAACCGGATGTTATTTTTATAACGGGAGATTTAATCGACAGTAATCGATATGACTTACAAAATAGTTTAGATATGGTGGAGCAGCTAATATTGGTAGCTCCTGTTTACTATGTGACAGGGAATCATGAAATTGCAATAAATGATGTTGATCATATTAAAAAATTGCTTACTGATTTAGGGGTTATAGTATTGTCCAATGAGGAACAATGGATTGAAAAAGATGGAGAGAGGCTTCGAGTAATTGGAATAGAAGATCCGTTAAATGGAGTTTCTGTTGCCGATGCCTTGAGCAGTTTTGAACAGTCAGAAGATTTTACATTAGTGCTATCACACCGTCCTGAAACTTTTCAAGTATATGTCGAGAATAAATTAGATGTGGTGTTTGCAGGCCATGCTCATGGTGGACAATTCCGGATACCAGGAGTAGGGGGACTAGTGGCGCCAGGTCAAGGCTTATTTCCGACCTTTACATCGGGACTTTATGAAGAAAATGGTACAAATATGATCGTTAGTAGAGGTCTAGGGAACAGTATAATTCCTGTTAGAATTTTTAACACACCAGAAATTGTTGTTGTGACGTTGAAAAAAGAAAAGTAAAAACCACTTTGTAGAATTCTACAAAGTGGTTTTTTCTATTCTTTATGATCATTTCTATGTTCAAAGCGGTCTTTTGCATTCCCGATACCTTGTTGTGCTTTTCCTTTTAGTTTATAGAGTTTCCCTTTTGCCTGTAATTTCGGATTGTCTATTGCGTTACCAATTTGGTCTTTAATTTCCCCTTTGACTTTACTTACAGTGCCTTTGACTTTATCTGATAGCCCACTCATGTTCATTCCCCCTCAGTTCTTTTAATGAGTATATTCCAACCTGTTCGAGAAGTCATTAAATTCCTTAATCAATAATTTTAAATTCTTGAAGGATGGCATAGAACCGAGCCCCATGACCTTCTGCAGCTTCTAAGAAATACTTCTCGGTAATAACAAAGCTTCCACCATGTCTATTATCTATTACATAGACATTTGTAACTGGGCTATCCCATTCGGATCCGGAAATACCGTGAATTTTATAGCCTTCAACTGGTTCCGTTACATTTTCTGTTTCTGTAACTTTTGTATATGTTGAAGCTATTTCTGTTTCCAGGGTTGCTACCATGTCTTCAGGAGCTACATCTTTGAATTGTTCAATTTCCATAGAGACCTCTGGATATCGATCTTCTAATGGTTCTTTTGTTGTGATAACATCTGAGCTTTCGCCTTTTACTAATTTATATCTCTCTTCGTCCATATAAATGACGTATTCTGCATCTTTTCCTTCTTTCAGAACAACCTCAGTTTCTTCCTCAGTTCCTTCAATACTTTGAATTATTTCCTTTTCGGGTACGAACATATCCTTCACTTGTTTAATAAATGCCGTTCCAGTGTCTGTTTGTGTACTAAACAGCAACATAATAGCTGCAGCAGCGACAATTATAATGGGAATGATTTTACTTTTCTTTTTCATTTTTTTCTCCTTTCTGCTTTTTTCTTGGAAAAGCTCTTGATCTAAGTGGTTCCATATATTTTCTTTTAGTTTATCGGAAGAAGCCTTTGTGTGTTCTAAAATTTCTTTTTTAACTCGTTCATTCAGTTGATCCATAGTTAGTTACCCTCCATTTCGATCAAATTCAATTGGTTTTTTAATAGGTTGCGAGCATTAAATAGCCTAGATTTTACGGTATTGTGATTGAGTTCTAATATAGCGGCTATTTCTTTTTCTGAGAAACCCATAATATATTTTAATAAGAGAGGGATTCGATATAGATCGGCCATACTTTGTATGACGTCATATAAATCGGATATATTTTCTTGCGAATAAACCAATAATTGTGGGGAAATCTCCACTAATGAGGGGTCTAATGGAACCAACTTCTTCTCTTTATTTAAAAGTCGATAGCATTCATTAACTAAAATTCGGTAAAACCAAGCATTAAATGATTGTGCAGGGTTATAAGAAGATATATTTCGATAAACGCGAATAAATGCTTCCTGCACAGCATCTTTTGCATGCTCATCATTACGAGTAATTGCTTTTGCAGTACGAATGGCGTAATCAGCATATTCGTCGTATAAACGTCGAAATGCCTCTCGATTGCCACTTTGAATTTCTTTCATTAAAGATTTGTTCATATGTATTTGTTCACTCCTTTCACTTATATATACCCTTAGAAGAGAGTAAAAGTTTAGTGAAAATAAAAAACTACTTAAAGTTTATACTTTAAGTAGTTAATAGCTTATTTAAACCAACCTTTTTCTTTAAAACGAGAGATTGCTTCAATCCGATTTCCTACATCTAATTTATCTAAAATGACTGAAATATAATTTCGGACTGTTCCTGTTGTAATATATAATTCACTAGCTATTTCTTTTGTGTTTTTGCCATTTGCAATTAGCTCAAGCACTTGGCTTTCGCGTTCTGTTAATGGGTTCTCTTCTTCAAAAGCCATATCAACAAGTTCAGGAGCATAAATTCTTCTGCCGTCCATTATTATGCGAATAGAATTCGCTAACTCTTCGCTAGGACTATCTTTTAGCAAATACCCATTGACTCCAGCTTTTCGAGCACGTTCAAAATAACCTGAACGTGCAAAGGTAGTTAAAATAATGACCTTACAGTTATTTTCTTTTAATTCTTCTGCGGCATCTAAACCACTTTTTATAGGCATTTCAATATCCATAATACAAATGTTGGGCTTTAATTCACTGATGAGTTTCAGAGCTTCTTCTCCGTTATTTGCTTTTCCGACAACTTCCATATCCTCTTCTAAATCTAAAAGTGAACCAAGGGCTCCAAGTACCATACGTTGGTCTTCTGCAATGACAATTCGTATCATGTTTATTCCTCCTGACGTGGTTGTTTAATCACATTTGGCACTCGTATATAAAGTGTTGTACCATTTTTTGAATGAATATCTAGGCTGCCGTTGACAAATTCAAGTCTTTCTTTAATCCCACGAAGTCCGTGTCCTTTTGACCATTCAGTTTCCTGATTGAGTCCAATTCCATTATCATGTACTTTGATAAGGGTTTCTTTAGTAGATTGCTTAATAGAAATAGAACAAGAAGTGGCACCACTATGCTTTACAATATTTGTAACTGCTTCTTTTAAAGACATGCTGAGTACATTCTCTACAAGAAGTGGAGTATTCACTAGTTCTGGCGATCCGTTCAATTTACATATAATCTGTGCTGCATTCAGAATTTGCTTCACACGAAAAAGCTCGTCTTCTAGTTTTGTTCCGCGCATATTCGTCACGAGCTCACGAACCTCTTTTAACACAGATCGTGCTGTTTGGTTAATATCATTGATTTCATTTTTTGCTGCTTGTGGATTCTTTTCAATGAGTCTGCTAGCTAAATCACTTTTTAAGCCTATTAAAGATAGTTTTTGTCCAAGTGTATCATGCAAATCTCGAGCAATTCTTTCACGCTCTTCAATTATGATAAATTTTGAAATTCGTTTTTGGGCATCCTCTAATTGTCCTTCTAATTGCACTCGCTTATGACGGTTATATGTATTGAAAGGCAATAAAATTACCCCGATTAAGGTGATAATCAAAAAAGGAAGGTGAGAAATAAATAATTCCATTTGTGTAAAGAATCCAATAAGGACCGCGACAATGGTTGCCGCCAAATGAATACTATAAAGCACAAAGAAACTAACTTTGTGTTGAATATTTCCAATGAAGAAAGCTAAGAAAATAGAAAAATATATATAGCCAAACAAATAAGTCATACTAACACTAATGGCTATTTCTATAAAAACACAAATATATAAAATAACCCCGGTAGATGTAAATGAAAATTGATACGTAATAAAAAATACGAGCATTAAGGCTAAGCCAATGATGATTTCAAGAGGGCTAGAAGATCTAAAGATAAAGAAGAAAGGGAACACACAAAATACAATCCATGCATATATACTTAGCCATGGATACTTAGGGAAAATCTGATACCATTTAAGCAATTACTTCACCTCTCATTAGCTTGCGCTTTTCTTTATTTGTCCAGACGCAAGCAGCCTTGCCCCTCGGGGTCAAATGTGAACTCGCTGCGGTGGCTGAGGAAACTGCCTCCTCGCGATTCCTCATTTGCCTGTCGGGGCAAAAACAGGCGCTTGCGCTTTTCTTTATTATAAAGCAAAAACCATTCCTGTATAAGCTGGAATGGTTTTTGTGGGAGATCATTTTCCTTCAAAACTTGTTTTCTTTGTTTGAAGGTCTACTCCATTTTTAGCGTTATTCAGTAAATGTTTAATTTCTTTAAATGTCACAAAGCTTTTATTGGCTTCATCGAACAAACGGAAATGAATCGATTGTAAGCTAGTACGTACATTAATCGTTGTTGCTTTTTGTAAAGGTGGAGTAGAATCATGTGCTCTTTCCAAGTTATAGTTAGGAACTCTTGGGCTTAAATGATGCACATGGTGGAATCCGATATTACCAGTTACCCATTGCAATACTTTTGGTAGTTTATAGTAAGAACTTCCTTCGATAGCAGCTTTTATATAATCCCATTCAGATTCATCTTCAAAGTATGAATCTTCGAACTGATGTTGTACATAAAACAGCCAAATTCCCAAAGCACCTGCTACGAAAAGGATTGTTCCTTGAATAATTGCAAATGCTTGCCATCCAATTAACCAAATCATTAGCGAGTAAATGACAATAATTGAAATGTTGATTAGATACGTATTGTTACGTTCTTTCGCAGGAGCGCCTTTGCGATTAATACGATTGCTCACTAAGAATAAAAGAGCAGGTCCAAAACCAAACATTACGATTGGATTTCTGTATAGACGGTAAGAAAGTCGTTTCATTGGAGTTGCTGCCAAATATTCTTCAACAGTCATCATCCAGATATCACCTACACCACGTTTATCTAAATTTCCACTTGTTGCATGGTGAATGTTGTGCTCACGTTTCCACTTTTCATAAGCGAATAACGAAATAATTCCTGTAATTGTCCCCGTAATATTGTTAGCTTTTTTATTCTTGAAGAAAGATCCGTGTGTACAATCATGGAAAATAATGAAAGTACGAATAACAAATCCTGCTGCAACAATTGATAAAGCGACAGTCAACCAAACGGAAATATCTAGACTCAAGTAGGCTAAGAACCAAACAATAAAGAATGGTGGTACTGTATTAATAAGTTGAAAAATACTCTTTTTCAACTCTGAGTTTTCAAATGGCTTTACATTTTTACGAAGTGCCAATGTTTTTTCTCTGCTCATTAATATTCCTCCTAAAAAGAATTGTTACCCCAACTATAAAGAAATGTTGGTATTAGGAGTAGGCATAAACGTCAACTCCTAAGTATGACAAGTGTCATATAGGACGATAAGCATATTCCATAGATAATTCGATAAAATTAAAAAGCTGACCGAATAATTGGCCAGCTTTTCAAGTAATTTTAACGATCACGTTTTAACAAACGTAAAGTTTCATCGAATTCTTTTTCAATTTCAGCATTTGGTTTGTAAGTCATTAAACTAACTACAACAGTAACAATTAGAGCAAGTATGAAACCAGGTACAATTTCGTATAAAGCACTTGTAAGAGCTTCTATTGATCCCCAAATTACGACAGTAACGGCTCCAACGATCATACCCCAAAGAGCACCAGTAGCAGTAATTTTTCTCCAGTAAAGTGACAGTAAAATAACTGGACCAAATGATGCTCCAAAACCAGCCCAAGCAAATGATACAAGTTTTAAAATGGTTTCGTTTTCTCCCCATGCAAGAATTGCTGCAATAACAGAAACGACAAGTACAGCGACACGTCCATAATTTACATATGTACGATCAGATGCATCTGTTTTAATAAGAGCTTTGTATAAATCTTCTATTAAAGCAGAAGAAGTAACGATTAACTGTGAAGAAATTGTACTCATAACAGCTGCTAGAACAGCTGCAAGCACAAGTCCTGCGATAAAAGGATGGAAAATAATTTGTCCAAGTGCGATAAATACCGCTTCTGGGCTTGTTAAAGTGACATCTGGGTTTTGTGCAAAGTAAGCAACACCTACTAAAGCAGTTGCAGTTGCTCCAAGTAAACTTAAAATCATCCAACCAATACCGATTCGACGTGCAGATTTCGTTTCTTTTACAGAACTGATTGCCATAAAGCGAACAATAATATGAGGCTGACCAAAGTATCCAAGCCCCCATGCAACGGCAGAAACTCCACTTACAAAAGTAGTACCTGCGAAAAGGCTAAGATGTGTTGGGTTTACCGATTTAATAGAATCTATCGTTTCGCCAATTCCACCTGTCATAAATACACCAAAAACAGGAACACATATTAACGCAAGGAACATTAGAAGACCTTGTAGGAAATCTGTGTAACTAACTGCTAAGAAACCTCCGAAAAGTGTATACGCTACAACAACGGCGGAAACAACTAAAAGTCCAGTATGGTAATCAAGTCCAAATGAGCTTTCAAAGAAAACCCCGCCTGCTACCATTCCTGAAGATACGTAAAACGTGAAGAATAATAAAATAATTAGACCGGATGCAATACGTAATAAACGAGATGACTGCTTTAAACGACTTTCTAAATAACTCGGAATTGTAATAGAATCGTTTGACACTTGAGTATAAACACGAAGTCTTGGTGCCACGAATAACCAGTTTAAATACGCACCAATCGTAAGACCGATTGCAATCCAAGCTTGACCCATACCGGAAAGATAAATCGCTCCAGGTAATCCCATTAATAACCAACCAGACATATCGGCAGCTCCTGCACTCAAGGCTGTAACAGCAGGTCCAAGCGAACGTCCTCCGAGCATATAATCTGTTAAATTATTTGTTTTCTTGTAAGAATAATACCCAATAGCTAACATAGCGAGCATATAAATTATGATGGCTGTTAATTGATAAGCTTCTGAAGACATAACCATCCTCCTCTCATAAACATCATAACATGTCAATAATTCAGACGCATCACTATTTTGAAAATTGCTTATCCCTTTACATAAGGATGGTAAACTAATAGAAAAGACATAAAGGAGGTTTTACTGATGAAGTTATTTCATACAGCAGACTGGCATCTAGGAAAACTTGTACAAGGTGTGTATATGACAGAGGAACAGCAAGTTGTATTAAAGCAGTTCTTGGAAGCTATAGACACAGAAAAACCGGACGCTGTTATTATTGCAGGTGACTTATATGATCGAGCAGTTCCTCCTACAGAAGCAGTGAATTTATTAGACGAAATATTAGCAGAAATCGTATTGAAACGTCATACGCCAGTTTTGTGTATTTCGGGAAATCATGATAGCCCTGGACGATTAAATTTTGGAAGTACTCTAATGAAAGAAACCGGACTTCATATAGTGGGACAGTTAAATAAAGATTTGAAATCAGTTACATTAAAGGATGATTTCGGAGAAGTGGAATTTCACTTAATTCCTTATGCAGATCCTTCTCAAGTACGCTATCTATTTGACGATGAAGAGGTGACTAGTCATCAAAAAGCGATGAAAAGAATTGTTCAGGAAATAGAAAAAGACCTAGACACCACAAAACGCCATGTATTTATTGGACATGCTTTTGTAACTCCGGGTGGGCAAGAGGAAGAAAACACGAGTGAATCAGAGCGCCCACTTGCTATCGGCGGCGTAGAGTATGTGGATGCAGCACTTTTCAAAAGTTTTGACTACACAGCACTTGGCCATCTTCACCAAGCGCATTATGTGTTAAACGAAACGATTCAATACGCTGGTTCTCCGCTAAAGTATTCTATATCGGAGGAGCATCATAAAAAAGGGTTCTTTATCGTGAACATAGATGGTGAAGGCCAAGTGACGCTTGAAAAACGATTACTCATCCCAAATCGTGATATGCGAACAGTGGAAGGATACATGAATGCTATTTTGAAACAGCCAATGAGTGAGGACTTTGTGTTTGTTAAATTGTTAGATGACACGCCTATATTATCTCCAATGGAGCAGATTCGAACAGTTTATCCTAATGCAATGCATGTTGAAAGAAAGTCTTTCAGGGCAACTAAAATTGCTGGAGAAAAAGAATCATCTAGTCGTCAAAAAATGGATGATCTTGCTTTGTTTCAATCTTTTTATGCAGAAGTCAGCGGAAAAAAACCTTCAGAAGAAACAGAACAGTTATTTAAAGAAGTGTTAGCGGACTTGATGGATAACGAGCGAGAAGGAGGAACGATTGCATGAAGCCTATTCAACTAAAGATGACTGCATTTGGACCTTATAAGTTTACCGAAACCATCGACTTTACAGAACTCAAAGATAATCGACTATTCGTTATTTCAGGTGCCACGGGTGCAGGAAAAACAACTATTTTCGATGGGATATGCTTTGCGTTATATGGATATGGCAGTGGGGAAGATCGACGAGATACAAAAATGATGCGAAGTGATTTCGCAACAGACGATACGCATACATCTGTTGAGCTAGTATTTGAAATTCACAATCGCAGATATCGTATTTTGCGACAGCTTTCACATGTGAAAACGGGAAACAAGGGTGCAACTGGAGAACGCTATGAATTTTTTGAAATACAAGAAACAGGTGAAGTACCAGTAGTTGAAAGACAAATTGTATCGGAAATTAACAAAAAAGTAGAAGATATTATTGGACTAACACAAGATCAATTCAGCCAGATTGTCATGCTGCCACAAGGGGAATTCAGAAAACTACTTACTTCCCAAACCGAAAATAAAGAAGCAATTTTGCGTAAAATCTTCAAAACAGAACCATACAAAATGATTAACGAACGTTTGAAAGAGAAAAAAATTGTAGCAGAAGCAGAACTGAAAAAAGAAGAATTAACTCGAAATAGCTATACAGAGCAAATTGTAGCTTCTTTTCCAATGAGGGATTCTAATCTTTTTCAACTGATTGGGGCAGCCAACTTTAACATGTTTCAATTAGTAGAAGCTTTGAAAGAGGAAATTACCTTTTATTCAGAGAAGATCAAATTAGATGAGCTTGCATATAACGAAGCTTATGCAAAACACTCAAACAAGCAAACATCTTATCATGAAGCAAAATCTATTAATATTCGTTTTATGGAGCTAGAAGAAAAACAACAGAAACTAGCCAACTTACAAGAGCAATCTGAAGTATACGTGCAAAAGCAACGACAATTAGAGGGAGCTGAACGAGCTAGTACGATTGAAACAGTAGAGGTCTACTATAAAGATTTACAAATGGAATTAAATATTAAATTAGAACTTTTAGAAACTGCGAAAAAAGAAATCATTGATACAGAAGGAACTTTTAAAAAAATCACAACTGCATATGTCGAAGAAGATGCTAAAAAAGAAGAACGTGATAAAAGTGTGGAAGTATTGATTCAGCTAAATGCGCTAATCCCTTTATTTGAGGACTTAGAAAAGAAAAAAATTGAAATGCAAGAATTAGAGAGACTTACAGTGGAATTGAATAGTAAGGTAAAAATAATAAATGATCAATTCATTCATGAAAAAGAAACATGGGCTACACAAAAAGAGCAGATAGAAAAATTGGAGCAGTTAGTAGAACCACTCGATCAAAATGTACAACAATTGAGTGTTTTGGAGGCAAACTATAAAGTTCTCCAGGAATATTTAAAGTATGAGAAGCAACTGAAAGCTTACAAGTCACAAGAGTCGGAACAACAAAGACTATTTGATGAAATGAAGAAAGCACATGTTGTAGAAGAGCAAAAGTGGATGAGTAACCAAGCAAGTATTTTAGCATCGAAGCTTGTCGAAGGAGAAGCTTGTCCCGTTTGCGGAAGTACAAATCATGTAATTGCACATGTAGAAACTCAGGCGCAAACAGTGAACGAGGATGAACTGCAGAGATTAAAAAATCAATTAAACAAGCAAGAGTCTAGTTACTTAACCATTGTTGCAAAAAAGGAAACAACTCAAGAAACTGTAGAAAAACTAATTGTACAATTAGAAGAGCTCAAGGTAACTGTTTTAGAAGTGGATCAACTAAAAAAAGATCTTGAGAATCAGCAAGATAAAGTAAGGACTTTACGTGAGGAAAAGAATAATCTTTCTTTATTAAAAGAACCATATAAACAGAACCTCTTACTAGTGGATAAATTAGAGCAACAAAAGGTAGCTTTAGAAATATCCTACCAGCAACAAAAAGGACTCTGGGAACAAGCAAAAGCAGTCTATGAATCAAAACAAATTTCCATTCCTGCTCAAATTCCCGATTTTCAAGAGTTGCAAGTACAATTAAAAGCAGCTAAAAAGCATAAAGAACAATTAGAAAATGCTTGGAACGAAGTACAAAAACGACTACAACAAGCAAAAGAGCTACATGCAAAAGCACAGATTTCTTTAGAACATGCAATAAAGGCAGAAGAAGAAACTAGTTTAAAACTGAAAAAGTCAAAAGAGCAATTTAGTGAAGCATTAGCTAGAGCAGAGTTTAATTCGATTGACTTGTATTTAGCAGCTAAGATGTCTGAACAAGACCGTGCAGTGTTGAAAACGCAGTGTATGGAGTACAAACAAACACTTCACACACTGTTAGAACAAGTAAGAGAGGGACAAGCCCAACTGGCGAGTAAAACCAAAGTAGAACTAGCTCCACTAGAAGAGGAACTAGTGCAGTTAAAGGGAGCATATGAACAAGCTTTAACTTTACTAAATAGCTCGAAGGAATATGAAAAAGCAGGTCATGAATTAGATGAGAAGATCAATTCTACAAGTGAACGTATTACTCTACTTGAGCAGCAAGTACATCGGATAACCGATTTATATGATGTGTTAAGAGGGCAAAATCATGTCAAAATTTCATTTGAACGCTATGTTCAAATTGAATATTTAGAGCAAATCATTCATGCGGCAAATGAACGTTTGAAGCATATGTCAAATGGACAATTTCAATTGCTACGAAGCGAACGACAAGAAACGCATGGTCGACAAAGTGGTCTAGGACTCGATGTATACGATGCTTATACAGGCCAAACACGTGATGTAAAAACATTATCAGGTGGTGAGAAGTTTAATGCTTCTCTATGTCTAGCTCTAGGAATGGCAGATGTGATTCAAAGCTTCCAAGGAAGTATTCGAATCGACACGATGTTTATTGATGAAGGCTTTGGATCACTTGATGAAGAGTCGTTAAACAAAGCAATAGATACATTAGTTGATTTGCAAAAATCAGGACGCATGATTGGTGTCATTTCCCATGTTGCCGAGTTAAAAGCATCGATCCCAGCAATTTTAGAGGTAGTAAAACTAAAAGAAGGCTATAGTAAAACGAGGTTTGTAATTAAATAAGAAGTAGCCGCCACAATCTATCGAGGTTGTGGCTTTTTGATGCGGTAATAATTATATGCTAAATGACTTATTTTATCCATAATCCGAAGTTTGTTATTAAAGTAAGAAGTAACCGCCACAATCTTTCACACATTCCCGGTTCTCGACATATTATTTTTAGAAGAGGTGGTGAAAGATGCGCGATGAAAAAGGGGTCGTACTCTTTGATCCTTATGAAACGGAACAACAGGAATGGAAGAAGCAACAAGTAAAAGAACGTTTTAAACAACTACTAACAATTATCTCTCCAATATTCATCCTCATACTTTGGGAAATATGTTCGCAAACTGGAATTCTCGATATTCGATTTTTTCCTCCACCAACTGCAATATTAGGAACGTTTTTCGACTTAATTGCAAGCGGGGAATTATTTAAACATGTTTCAGTTTCCTTATATAGAATAGCAACAGGATTTTTATTAGGTGTCATACCGGGGGTGATCATTGGATTGCTTATGGGATTATATGCGCCCATACGTCACTTTATCTCTCCGTTAGTTATGGCATTTATGCCAATCCCAACCCTTGCTTTATTGCCAATTATTATTATTATTTTTGGAATTGGGGATTTTTCAAAAGTCGTAACAATTGCAGGAAGCGTATTTTTCCCAGTAGTAATCAACACAGTTGCTGGTGTGTTGAATATTGAAAGAGTGTATTTAGACGTTGCTAAAAATTATGGAGCAAGCCCGAAAGATTTTTTCTTGAAAATAGCATTTCCTGGAGCGCTTCCTGTCATGTTAGAAGGTATACAGATGGGGCAGGCGATTGCTCTTCTAACAATAGTGGCTGCAGAAATGATGGGCGCGACCTCGGGAATTGGCTATTTAATCTGGACCTCGTATAAAGCATTCATGTTAAAGGAAATGTTTGTAGGATTAGTAATCATTTCTTTCTTTGGTTTCTTGTTTTCGCTGTTCTTACGTGGGCTGCAAAAGAAAATTGTCCCATGGAGGTGAGTAATGCTTGAGTGAATCTATCAAAATATCGATTGAAAATGTAACGAAAATTTTCTATAAAAAACATAATAGCGTAACTGCTATTAAAGATATATCTCTACAAATTAAAGAAGGGGAGTTTGTCTGCTTAGTCGGACCTAGTGGTTGCGGGAAGAGCACATTACTACGCATCTTGGCAGGGTTAGAGTTACCAAGCTCTGGTGAGTTCACTATTGCGTCTGAATCAGACGAACGTCCTCTACAATCGATGGTTTTTCAAGAAAAAGGTGTCATTCCATGGTTAACGGTAGAAGAAAATGTGGCATTTGGCCTCAAAATGCGGCATTTACCGAAGGAAGTTATTCAAAAACAAACAAATTACTATTTACAAAAAGTAGGGCTAAGTCAGTTTTCTAAGCTCTATCCTAAAGAGCTCTCCGGCGGCATGAAACAGCGAATTAGTATTGCTCGTGCATTTGCGAATGATCCAGAAATTCTACTCATGGATGAACCATTTGCTGCACTTGATGAGCAAAATAAGTTTATTTTGCAAGAAGAACTATTATCCATTTGGTCTGAAACGAAAAAGACGGTTTTGTTTATCACGCATAGCATCGATGAAGCGTTGTTACTTAGTGATCGTATTATTTTAATGAGCGCGCACCCTGGAGAAATTATGAAAGAAATTAAAGTTCCTATTCCAAGGCCGAGAACGATGGAGCAAGTGCGTGCAAATGCTGAAATGGCGGAACAATTTCTAACGATTTGGAACCATTTGCAAAGTGAAGTACAGCGTTCAAGAAAATAGAGGGGGAAATTTGTGAAAAAGCGTTGGATGGTTTTATTCGCATCAATCGTACTTTTGTTAGGTGCTTGTAGTACAAAGGAACAAGTGAGAACAAATGAAATCGACGATACAGTCAGTAAAGATAATCCATCAGGAGATTTAGCTCCACTAGAAAAGAAAGTAAAGGTTGTGATCGCTGAGGATGGTTCTGCATCAGGAGCAGGATTTTATATCGCGAAAGAAAAAGGATATTTCGATGAATACAATATAGACGTAGAGTTTGCTGTATTCGCGAATAGTGATGAAATGCTTCCAGCCCTTGCTTCTGGTGATGTAGATATCGCAGGAGGGGTATCAACAGCGTCATTTTTTAACGCAATTGCCCAGGGAATTGACGTAAAAATTATTGCAGATAAAGGGCATAATGTACTTGGGAAATCGTATTTTACATTTGTTATTGGTAATCATATGAAGGATGAAATCAAGGAATATAAAGACTTTAAAGGAAAACGAATTGCTATATCTTCGAAAAACTCTATTGATGAATATATTTACTTGGAAATGTTAAAACATGCTGGACTTACGGCTGAAGACGTGGAGTTTGTATTGCTTGCGGATTTCGGCAGTATGTTAGGAGCTATTGAAAATGGTTCGATTGATGCGGCGCTACAAATAGAACCGTTAATCGCACGAGGTATTCAAAATAATTTCCATGTACGTTTTGGGGATGCTACTGATTTTGCACCAGAATCTCAAATTGCAATGGTGCTTGGCTCACCTCAGTTTATGAGTGAAGAACAAGATGTATCACTAAGATTTATGGCTGCTTATTTAAAAGGAGTCCGCGACTATAATGATGCATTTGTTAAAGGTGAGAATAAAGCAGAAATTATTGACATTATGACGCAGTATACCTCTTTAAAAGATGCGGCATTATGGGACGGAGTATTTGTAACGGGTCTAAATCCAGACGGGGAAATGTTTTTAGATGACGTGTTAAAGCAATACGATGCATATAAAGCTAATGGAGCAATCGATGGTGATGTGGACTTCGACAAAGCGGTAGATACATCGATCACAGAAAAAGCAGTAGATATTTTAGGGGAATATGAATAAGAAAAGAGTAACTAACAGTAAAAAAGCGTCCAATATTTCTATTGGACGCTTTTTTATAAAATATGCATTATAGTAAAGAATGAGAATAGATTGAATGGTAAATGGGGTGCTTAGGATGGTAAGTGTTTTAGTAGATGCAGATGGTTGTCCGGTAGTAGATCTGACCATTACTGTTGCGAAGAGCCATAATTTAAAAGTGACATTATTATGTGATACAGCGCATTATATGCAACGAGATGGAGCAGATACTATTATGGTCTCACAGGGAGCAGATGCCGTTGATTTTGTGTTGGTGAATAGAGTACAAAAAGGCGATATCGTCGTAACACAAGATTACGGACTTGCCGCAATGGTGTTAGCTAAACGAGGATATGCAATTGATCAAAAT
>Ga0209013_10001811_pt1 | contig 19659 bp, 15 predicted proteins | sample Cruoilmetagenom2_FD_187291 | JGI IMG/M metagenome (GOLD analysis project Ga0209013, IMG submission 187291) | Oil polluted marine microbial communities from Coal Oil Point, Santa Barbara, California, USA - Sample 2 (SPAdes) (version 2) | ecosystem: Environmental > Aquatic > Marine > Oil seeps ...
GATGACATGAATGGTGTATGTGCCCGCCACAGCATGTTCGATAAAGACATTTTCGTTGTTATTCAGGTTGTCGGCCGGAAAACCGCTGTCCGGAAAAGAAAAGCCGTTTTTAATATAGATGTTGCCCGTATATTCCCGTCCAAGAGGATCCATGACGACTAAATCCAGATCATTTACCAGGACCGGATGCCATGCGGGCGTCCCTGCGGGATCCGACCAGTTGAGCGTGATCAGCAGCGGTTCCTGGGAAGCTGCATGGGAGACCGAAACATTGTACGTGTGAGTGTCTCCGGTGGTGATGGTGGGATACAGTGCCGGCCGGTCAGGATCCGGAGCCGTTGCGCCGTTCTTGATATCGGCCAGAACTGCCAGGTTTCTTGTGTCTCCCGGAAAGAACAGCGTCTCATCCAGCGTGATGCGCCCCCATCCCTGGCCAAAGGTGGGCCGTGAACCCGGTTTTGTCCCGTGGTGGCCTGACCGCAAACCGGTGCCGTTTTGTGCCCCGTTTATCAATACCCCTTTGATCAGGGCATTACTGGGATCAAAGCTGTCAGCCGGCACGGGCGCGCCGCTCGGATAATAGCCGTCTAAAAAATATTCGCGGGCGAGAATCGCGTTCCCTGCCGCCGTGGGCGCGGAGAAACTTGTTCCCGCAGTCCGATAGGTATTGCAGGTATCGTTTGGGGGATCAGACTGGGCGTCTGCGTCTGCGGTCCATACTTTTCCACCCGTGGCTACAAGATCGGGTTTATACCGGTAATCCGCGGTCGGCCCGTGACTGGAAAAATTGGTCAGATCATTCACATCGTCATCCCCGTAATGCATATTGGCGCCGACCTGGACGGCGTTTTTAGAGACCTGGCCTCCCAGGGTTCTGCCGTTGGGACCGGTATTCCCCGCGCCGAAAAAGACGTTCAGGTTCCAGAATTCCCCCCACAGGGCTTCGTCGGTCTCAAGGATCTCGGCGCCCCGGTAGGCGATTTGATTTTCGGGTCCCCAGGAGTTGTTGTGGACTCTGACGCCGGAATTCCAGGCCTGACGGAACATGTCGAACATGGGAGGCATGAGCACGCCCACACCGACTTCCCGCCCGATGTCCAGGAAAAGAATCTTTGCGCCCGGCGCCATGCCATCGTTTTCGTCCCTGCCCGGGTCGGTTGCATCCGCCAGATGTGCGAAATTATCTCCCACTGCCGTACCGGCCGTAGCCGCGCCATGTGCCTGTGCGTCTCCATAGGGATTAGAATTGGTCAGTACGTGGTAGGAGATGATTTTGTTGTTGGGATGGGTGATATGGACCTCGGGCGGCTGGGTCTCGTTATAGATGGTCAGATCCGACAGGTCATTACTGTACCTGAACTGGCAAGCATCCACATCAATGCCGGTGTCCGAGGTTCCGTAGACTTCGCCGAAGCCGGTCAGGCCGTTGTCAAAACAGGTCGCGGCAAAGGTGGTGTCGTTTCCGCTCTGGTGCAGCCAGACAGAATCATCGTTCAGAACCTTCAATTCCGGCTGAATATTAATATACTGTACTTCGGGCAGCAGGGACAGGGAAGCGACGACTCTGTTCACCGCGGTCCGGTCCACACTGAGGATCGCCCAGCCACGGTGATTGGACTCATCGTACAGGGATTCGATCGCTGCGGATGTGTCTGTTTTAAGAAGTTTTTCACGCAGGTCTTCCATTTTCTCATGTTTGAATCCCATGACATGCAGCCTGACCTTCCCGCCATCTTTATCAAAACCGGTATCACCTTTCAGCAGGGGCGGATCGATTTTATAAACCGGATGAAAGTCGCCGAGCCATCGAACCTGTGGAAGGGCCGAAAGTGTCCGCTGCTGCGCTTTTGCCGCCTGCACAAGATAACAGTTGTTGGGATAGTATCCTAACACCCGTACGCCCGTTTCCCGCAGTGTCCGGAACATGGGAGGTGTGATTTTTCCCCCGTACTGCAGGAGGTAATAATGCTTCTCTGACAGCGGATAGCTGTGGGCGGTCAGCTCATATCCTTCCAGAACAGGGAAAGCAGGTTCGCCTTCGAGAGGATTAAAAACATATTCGTTGATGAAAATGAAATTTTCATCCCTCAGCAGGGTCGAGAGGTGATTTTTATCCTGAAGCAACTGAATGTTCACTTCATCGCCTGCATCGTTCCCCTCCGCTGGAGGGCAGAATGCGATAGAGAACAAAAAGAGCATCAGGATCATGCTAAAAAATTGACGTAGTTTCACCGGGACATACAAAGTATGTTGCGTCATTGTTTCCCCCATTACATGTAAAGGATTGCAGTTTCCACTTTGAAGAGGGATAAGCAGGTCTTTATGTTCTCTTATCCGGCTTCGCTTCTATACATATCCGAACGCAGGGTGAGAACGGATTGCATTCTAAAAATATATATTACTATCAATTTATTCCAGGGTCAACAGATCATACTCAAGAGACCCGAGGCCGATTTCCGCACCGTATTTTAGCTGGGCAGACCAGTCGATATGCGGCCGGAGATCGCGAAATTTATCTGTACCGCTCTTTCTGCTTTTCAGTCCCGATGCAGGGAGACCCTCACTGGCCGTGATGAGATCAACGGATGCCTTATCCAGGGCTACCGGATCGGTGGAGGCAAGGATCCCGAGGTTCGGGACTATCGGGTTACCCGCGCTTTGCAGGCAGTCGCAATCCGGCGTGACATCCAGAAGGAAATTAAGAAAGAGCATTTTCTCCTTTTTCCCCCGGGCCACCGCCAGGCAGACTTCCGAGATCTTTTCTCCCAGGGTTTCGGATTTCTCCGTCCAGAGTATGCGCAAAGCGTTCTCAGGACATGTCACAATACACTCTCCGCAGCCGACGCAGCGCTCCAGGTCAAAAACCGCTTTGCCATCGACGACCTGGACGGCCTGCCAGTTACACGCCAACACGCATTTTCCGCAGCCCGTGCAGAGGTCGATGCGGGCGAAAGATGGTTTGACCGATGCGTGCATACGTTGTTTGCCGGACCGGGAAGCGGCGCCCATGCCGAGATTCTTGATGGCCCCGCCCATTCCGGTAGCCAGATGTCCTGTTACGTGTGAAACGACAACGATCCCGTCCGCATAATAGAGGGCTGAGGCACACCTGATGGAGTCAAAATATTTCGGGCCTCCGCGGATTTCTACGTTGTCCTTTGAAGTCAATCCATCGGAAATGATGATGGGAGCGCCGGTGACAGAGAAGCCGAATCCGTTTTTAATGGCGCAGAGGAGATGGTCGACCCCGTTTGTTCTCTCGCCACGATACAGTGTGTTTGAGTCGGTAAGAAAAGGTTTTCCTCCATGGGATTTGATCCAGTCAACGATTTCCCTGATGAAACGGGGACGGATATAGCTTGTATTGCCTTCTTCCGCGAAGGTGAGCTTCAGCGCAATAAGCGCATTTTTTTGAACAACGCCAGGATCGCATCTGTTCAATAGAAGGGTTAGCGCTTCCAGTGCAGAGCGCTTCCCATTCTTGAACCCGGAAAAATAAACCTGGGAACGCATCCTGAATCCTCCGCCGGGAAATTAAGGACGGCGGCCTTTTCCTGAAGATAATGAATTATTTCTGTTTCTGTTATTCCATTTCGGGAAAAGGTGGCTGTCCCTGTTTTCCCCCGCGACAGATAAAAAATTACCCGGCAAAACCTTCAGGTTCTACCGGGTAGTTTCTATCCATCTTTACTTTATCTAAGTCTGGGTGACCTGTGGTTTATCTCAACCAGAGTCTTACCAGGAACCTCTTCTTTTTGGTCCTTCTGAGCCACGTTCTCTCGCCAGGTTCACCCGTAATGTCCGTCCGTTGAAATCTTTGCCGTCCAGCGCCTCGATGGCGGCCGCGGCTTCATCTTCCTCCATCTCCATAAAGCCAAACCCTCGCGGTCTCCCGGTATCCCGGTCAGTAACAAGCTTGACAGAGAGGACATTACCATGCGGCGCAAACAATTCACGCAATTCGTCTTCTGTTGCGCTGAAAGGCAGGTTACCAACATAAATTTGCTTACCCATGAAAAAAACTCCTAAAAAAACCCAGTACTGCTCTTCAGTCCCCCACAGAGTGCAGTAAGAAAGATACCGGGCTGAACAATAACTGATCGCCTCTAAAACAGAGCAATCACTGCAGCACAGAGTCTAATCCCTAAATCTCTCAGGGTCAAGTGAATTCATTGATTTTTTTTTTAGATTGCTCAGTGCTTTTAAATCACTTTAAAATCGAAAAATGCGCGGCACATTTGTCTTACCAAACGCGCGGCCCATTTGTCTTACCAAATGTGCGGCCCATTTGTCTTGACACGGGCGGGGCCGGGAAATATTCTATGCGTGACGGTCTTTCCCCCATTTTATTCCGTACATGAAAGACACAGAGAAGAAAAGGATGACCTGGAAGAAGAAGTTTATTTTGATTTTTATGGGGATCCTGGTATTTTTTTGCTTGATGGAAGTCTGGGTACGGCTTTTCAGACCGCCTCCAAACCCTCCGGCCATGTTTCAAAGACATGATACCCGTAGATTTTCATTGAGGCCCGGATTCAGGGGCACAAGCGCACGGGGGCATGCCATCCGGATCAACAGCCGGGGCCTCAGGAGCAGGGAATATTCCTCCCGGCCGGCAAGTGGTGTTCAAAGGCTGCTGGTCCTGGGAGATTCAGTGGTTTTCGGGTACGGGGTGCCGGAAGAGGATACCTTTGCCAGCATAATGGAAAAACGTCTGAACCGGGAAAATCCGGGTCATAGAAAATTTTACGAAGTCATCAACGGGGGAATCCCTGCGTATAATTCAGAGCTTGAGCTGAAATTCCTTGAGGAGGAAGGGTTTGATTATCATCCCCACATGGTGATTCTCTGCTATATCCTGAACGATGCCGAGATTATCGTATTCTCCGGAAATAATAATGTCCTCCATAACGCCGGAGCCGCTATCCGGGAGTTCGCCCGCTTGCATCTGCGAAGCCTCTTTTTTCTTAAGACCTGTTTCAAACGGCTGTACACGGGGATGGGACAGGGCAGGACTGTGACGGATCTCTATGAAGAAAACGGCGAGGGATGGATAAGAGCAATGGAAGCGGTGAAGAAAATGAATCGTCTATGCACGGATAAGGGTATTGATTTTCTTGTCGTCATTTTCCCGCGGCTTGAAGACCTGTCGAAAAAATCCGTATATGACGCTCTTTATGAAAAAATAGCAGAGAAGTTACAGGATAATGGGATTCAGGTCTTGAACCTTTTCCCGACATTTCAGGGCCATGAAGAAGAAAAGCTCTGGGTGAGCCGGAGAGACAGGCACCCGAATCCCGTTGCCCATCGAAATGCAGCCCTGGCAATTTATCCCCATGTGACGCGGAGACACTGATAATGGCCGCGCCTTGCTCCCCAACCGGACGCATCAATCTGAAAGAACTCTCTCCCCAGGCGTTTGATTCGGAAATCCTCCCGGTCATGGCCCTGCTGGGCCAGCCTTCGTACCGCCTGAAGCAGATCAAGGACTGGCTTTTCAAAAAGGGCGTGGAAGATTTTTCCCGGATGACAAATTTTCCGAATGCGCTGGCCGATCTTTTAGCAGAGAAATATGCCGTATCGACTCTGCAGAAAGCAGAAGAAAAAACCTCCGGGGATGGGTCCAAAAAAATAGTGTGGCGCCTTCAGGACGGACTGCAGGTGGAATCCGTCAGCCTGCCCACGGGTAAGGGAGTCACTTTCTGTATCTCCACCCAGGCCGGATGCCCCATGGGCTGTGTTTTTTGCGCAACAGGCAGAGGAGGTTATCACCGCAATCTCACACGGGGGGAGATGATCGACCAGGTGCTTTTTTTATGGAGAGACGAGGGAGCGGGCACGGTCCCGAACATTGTTTTTATGGGAATGGGAGAGCCTTTCCTGAACTTTTCCAATCTGCTGGACGCATTGGAAATGATTACCAGAGAGGATTTTATCGGGGTAGGAGAGCGCCGGGTCACTGTTTCGACCATCGGGATTCCACAGCGTATCAGGGAATTTGCAGATTTAAACATGAAGGTGCGGCTGGCCGTCTCGTTGAATGCCCCCACCCAGCGACAGCGGTCCGCCCTGATGCCGGGCACATCCCCTTATCCTTTAAAAGAATTGCTGTCCGCCGTGGTCTATTATTATCGAAAAACCGGGATCCGGGTGTCTCTGGAGTATGTCGTGATTCCGGGCGTAAACGCTTCAGCGCAACATATTTCCCGGCTAAGCCGCTTGATCCGGGGATTGCCGGCCAAAGTGAACTGCATTCCTTACAATCAGACTTCCCAAACGATCCGTCCCGAAGGAAGGGGTGAGACCACAGAGCAATTCGCAGCCATGCTGCGCGAAAAGATCTCTCTCCGTGTGACGGTCAGGAAGAGCCTGGGTGCCGACATTGAGGCGGCATGCGGGCAACTGGCCGTCAAAACCTGAACTCACTTCTGTTTTTTTTCGGCATGGGTGACCAGCTTTTCAAGGAGGGCTATCAGGGTCTCCTTCTCTTTTCGCTTCAGTGTTATAAAGCATCGCCGCTTGAAAAGCTGGAATAAGGGACTTGCGCTCTCGTAAGTTTTTCTTCCTTTGCCTGTAATGGCGATCGTGGAAATTCTTTTGTCCTCTCTACTCTGCATCCGGCGGACCAGTCCGGATGCCTGCAACCGGTCTACAACACTCGTAATATTCGGTTTGGAAACAAATAGCGCTTTCGCCAGATCGGAATGATTCATGGGCTTCGGGCAGGCTTTCATAAGCAGCTCAAGAACCCGGATCTGGCTGTCCAGAAGGGTTTTTTTGTCCTGCGGCTGATAGCGTGTACGGAGAATATGTACTCCGAATTTGGAAAACAGATAATAGAGCTGGTCGTTTAAGTGAATCATCTTTCACATATGAATCAAAGCAATGAAGGTTAATCCAGGTCAAAGGGTTTAATCGGCGGGGCCCCTTCGTCCCCATCTTCCTGAACTTCTTTGAGAGATTCCTTGAACATTTTATCCAGTTTTTTACTTCGGCTATCTAAACCGCTCATGGCCTTATCAAACTCTGTTTCGCTGGTAGCCTTATCTTTCTTCATTTTGAGGATCGCATCCTCGAAACGGTCGCCGGACGACGCTTTGACAAGAGGCTTTCTCACCTCCAGGGTTTTCCCGGTACGCCGGTCAATAATGAGGATGGTTTCGCATTTGGGACATTTAACCGCAAAGGTTTCCTTCATTTTTCTCACCTCAAACAAACATTAGAGAATACCCGCGTGTTTGTCAATACTTTCTTATGCCTGACGACTCCGGAGGGGAACTGAATTTTTTCTGGTTTTTTCTTTGAATTTAAAATAGTTCGTACATTATAATGAACCGAGAGTGTAAAATCATTCAACACACAAAGAGGGCGAGTATGAGAACTATAGGATTTCTCCTCCCGCTCATGCTGTTCACCACACATTTCTCCTTTACGCAGGACATCCAGGAAGAAGATATCTGGGATTTATTTTCCCAGGTCGTCACATCCGCAAGCCGGCATGAGCAGGAATCCAAACTGGCTCCCGCCGCCGTAACCATTATTACGGCGGAGGATATTGTGAAATACGGGTTCACCTCCATACCGGATATCTTACGGAGTGTGCCGGGCGTATATGTGCGCTGGACACCCATGGGGGAGACAGCCGGCATCCGTTCCTTCGGACAAAGCCCTTTTTCAGACCGCCTGCTCTACCTGATCAATGGAGTTCCTTGTAACAGCCCTCTGCAGGGCGGACTCCCAACGCTTCCTCATTTTCTTTCCTTCTTCCCCATGCAGCATATCAAACAGGTGGAGGTGATCCGGGGGCCCAGTTCGGCTCTCTACGGCGGCAATGCTTTCTGGGGGATCGTCAACATTATCACCAAGGAGGGAGATGACTTTAACAAACATCTGGACAAGAGGAGGGGAGAAGGGGAATTCGGATTTTACGGCGGCTCCCGGGAAACCCAGAGATATGCCCTCAGTTACGGCCAGCGGGTTCAGCGGTTTGAAACCGACCTGCAATGGTCTGCAACGGCGCGCTATCAGCGGGAACTGGGCGTGTTCGACTATATGCGGGATTCTGATGCCCATGTGGAACTGTGGGACCTCTATGCGAACGGGCAGGTGAAAGATTTCTTTTTTTCCTTGCTCCATCATGACGACTCCAATCAATCCTTCACGTACGGACCGGTTGACACGCTCCCGTCAGACCAGACTCTGGACATTGCCACGGTCACCTGGGAAAAAGCCGTAAGCGCCAGCTTCGAGGTTATCGCAAAGGGTTCCTACATGCGGAGGGAGGGAACATCATGCGGCTTCTGTCACTCCCCTCAGATTTTCACGCGTCCTGATCCGATCATTATCAGAAGCGGCAGAGAGGAGAATAAAAGAATTTGGGGCGGGGTCCAGGTGAACTACCGCGCCACGTCACACCATTATCTCCTGGGCGGGGTTGAAGTGTATAGAGATCAAATTGACAAAGAGGTCGATAGGCGCGTCCCGCCCCTGCCGCCCCTGGACCCGCTGGGGGTTATATATAACTTTGGCGTTTTTGCCCAGGATGAGGCTAATTTTCTTGAAGGAAAGCTTCACCTCACCCTGGGCGCGCGTTATGATCAACACGATATCTCGGGCGGGAGTTTCAGTCCCAGGATCGCCCTTGTCTATGTGGCCCGCCCTGATCTTATATTCAGGACGTCTTTCAACCGTGCCCACAAAGAACCCTCCTGGAACGATCTTTTCTCACAATATGAGTTCAGGATTGACCACCTGCCCACTTTCCGCCAGATCATCACAAGCAATGAGGGGCTGGTCAAAGAAAAAATAGACGCACTGGAAGGCGGTCTGGAATATTTCTTTACAGAAAGGACCTCTCTCAAGGCGGACCTGTTCTATCACTGGATCAATGATTTCATCTATATCAAGACGGGGCCTACCGGGGATTTCGGGCCGGACCAGACGATTCGAAGCAGTGCCTATCTGAATGACTCCGGCACTACAGAATCCCGCGGTGGAGAGGTGGAATTACGCCACCAGTGGTCGGATTATTTCCAGAGCAATTTGAGCGGTTCATACCAGAATTTCAACCTGGACCGAAATAATCCGATAACCCCCTATTCGCATGTCACAAAAGTATCGTTCGGCATGCTCCTGGGGCCATGGAAAGATCTCAACGGCAGTCTGCGGGTGCATTACTGGGGAAATTTCTATCCCTCAGACCTCTATTTCACAAGCGAGGAGGAGGTACAGAGAGCATCCAGCTTCACCATTATGGACACCAGAATCGCTTACAGGCTTCCCTTCTTTTCGCAAGCGATAGAAATTGCCCTTATCGGAAGGGATCTTCTCGATAAAAATCAGCAGACACCTCCTAATTCCACGCTGTTTCATTTACCCGGCAGGGAAGTTTTTATCGAAGCACGGATCAATTTTTAATCTGCGGGATACATCACAGGATGGGGATGCTGGGAGCTCTGACAATACTGTGTTTGAAGAAGATAACATCTCATGAATAGACCAGCATCCGGACAGTACAGCGTTTGTAAGACGCTTCTGTTTTTTTTCGTGATCCACCTGCTCTGCCTTTTTTCCGGGTTGGAGCAGGCCCCTTCCCCCGATCCGTCAAAGAAGACGGTCGCGATTCTTCTGGAAAAAGATATTAAAATTTATCGCCTTGCCTATGAAGGGCTGGAGTCCGCCCTGAACTCTTATGCATTGAGTAAAAAGGATATGATGGGAGATCGAAGCCGGGGAGAAAAGCTGGCCCATGAAATGAACCGGAAAAAACCGGATCTGATCGTAGCCATCGGAACGGATGCAGCCGTCATTGCCAGAGAAACCATCAGGGATATCCCCATTGTTTTTTGCCTGGCCCTTCATCCGGAAGAGAAAAGCCTGGTCGGCGAGTCGATCTGTGGCGTGAGCCTGAATGTGCCCTTCGGGGACCAGTTAGCGGTGTTGAAGCAGCTGGCTCTGAATATTAAAAAGATCGGAGTCATTTACGATCCGGATTACACGGAAGGTGTGGTAGCGGAGGCAACAGAAACGGCCGCCCGGATGGAGACAATCCTCGTCGCCAGGCCCGCCCGCAATATGGAGGAGGTAGCGGAAGCTTTGAAAGACATGGAAGAAAGCCAGGAGATCGACGCCTTCTGGATGATTTTTGATCCTGTGCTGGTGAACAAATTAACCTATAAAGTTATTCTTCTTTTTACCCTGCAGAATAAGATCCCTTTAATCGTTCCGGTGGAACCTTTTGTGGAAGCGGGCGCGCTTGTTGCATTAAGCCCGAACTACCGGGAGGCCGGAAAACAGGCCGGTTCCATGGTAGAGAAGATACTGGCGGATGGGGTCTCACCCGGTCAGATCGGGATCGTGTTCCCGGCGTCTATGGATATCGCCGTAAATACCGGGATTGCAAAAAACCTCGGCCTGCGTGTGCCGGAAGATTTGCCTGTGAACCATGAATATTGATAGTGGAGAAAAAAACAGATCCTCCAGCGCTTCCGAGCGTCCGGCCTTTCGGATGGGCCTCACGGGAAAATTCGTGATTCAGATCATCTGGGTTGTCGTGGCCGTGGGGGTCATATTTACCTGGCTGCCTATCCAGGAAGAGCGCGAAATCCGGGAAGAGGGGCAGATCAACCTGGGAAAAGCGCTGGTCAATCAATTTATCCAGGATACTTTGCAGGCACATCCGGAAATTGCATTTCTGCCGGACCAGGAGATTCTCACAGAGCTCATTAGAAGGCTGGCCAGTCAGGATAACATTGCCTATGTCATCCTCATGGATGGCTCGGGCCGGATAAAGGCGCAGAGCGGTTCCGTGCCGGAGTTCCCCGGAGATGACCTTATTCCCCGGCAAATTAATGAAATGGTGGATGAGCCTTTGACCACAAGGGACGGAAAAGAATTCCACGAAATTTTCGCACCCATTATTCAAACCGGCCAGCGCGGGGAAGGGGATACCGCGCTGGATGAGATCTTTGGAGCCGTCAGTCCATCTATCGACCGGTCGGAGGAGAATACGAGAATCATAAGAGCAGGTGTAGATAAAGACAGGATAAAAGCGTCCATGCAAAAAAGCATCCGGGATAAGATCCTGCTTACCGCCGGGATCATGATCCCCGCTCTTTCCCTGCTGGTTTTTATCTTTATTCGCAACATCACAAGGCCCTTGAAGGAGGTGGCGGAGACCGTCCGTTCCATCGCCCGTGGAAACCTTGCCAGGGCGGAAGAATTAACCATTGACAGCCATGACGAGGTGGGAGATCTGGCGGAGGATGTCAAAGTCATGGCCAACAAGCTGCGCGTGAACCGGGAAGCCCTGGAGAAGCTCACCATGGAGCTCGAGCAGAAAGTGCAGGAGCGCACCAGCGAACTGACCGAGGCCAACCGGGAACTGGCAAAGGCCAATGCCCTGCTTCAGGAGCTGGATAAGTTGAAGTCCGAGTTTCTTTCCACCGTCTCCCATGAACTCCGGACCCCCCTCACGTCCATCAAAGCCTTTTCTGAAATACTCCTGGACGACAAGGGGGGAGACACGGATACCCAGCGGCGCTTTTTAACGATTATCAACAACCAGACGGAAAGGCTCACGCGCCTGATCGGGGATCTGCTCAACCTCTCACGGATCGAATCCAGAAAGCGTGAGTGGAAGAAAGAGGGAATAGATCCCATAAGAATTGTAGAAGAGGCGGTGCGGGAACTTTCCAGTTTGAGCAAGCTGAAAAAAATAAGTATTGAAACACGCCAGCAGGCGCAAATCCCCGTCGTTTTCGGCAGCTTTGATAAGCTTATGGAGGTGGTGACCAATCTCCTGAGCAATGCGATGAAATTTTCTCCTGAAGGAAGCGGCATCCTGATATCCCTCTTCCCGGGAGCAGACACCCATGGGAGCAAAGTGACCGATGGGGAAAAAGAGAAATCAGCCCTGTATGTTCTCCTGGAAGTGACCGATCAGGGCATCGGGATACCGGAAGAAAGCCTGGAGAGCATTTTTGACCGTTTCTACCAGGTTGATCCGAGAAAATCCAAAGACATGGGGGGAAGCGGGCTCGGCCTGGCGATCAGCAAAGAAATCGTGGATGCCCACGGCGGGCGAATCTGGGTGCGAAGCAAAGCGGGGGAGGGGAGTACTTTTTCTTTTACCATTCCGAGTATTCATCACCCCATTGCAACAGCGCATGGGGCAAAAGATGAGGGCCCATGATTGCCATGAAGGAACCAGAGAGAACACTTCCAAAAAAGATTGATCTCCTGATTTGTGAAGATGATCCCTACATTCTGGAATCGATTGTCCACACCGTGAGAATGGAAGGATTTACAAGCCTCACAACAGAGACAGGCAAAAACGCTCTTGAGATGGCGCGCCGGTTCAACCCCAGGATTCTTCTGCTCGACCTGATGCTTCCGGATATGGATGGTCTCCGGGTATGCCGGGAACTAAAAAAGGATCCTGAAACGAGCAGCATGGTTATTCTTGTGTTGACTGCCAGGGGACAGGATGCCGATATCCAGGAGGGGCTGGCAGCAGGTGCGGATGAATATATTACAAAGCCTTATAGCCCCAGAGCACTCTGCCGGAAATTGCACCGTTTGCTCGATTGATAGGGGTCTCTCCGAAGCGGTCCATGTCCGGTTCGGCCGGCATTTCGCCGGAATGGAAAGGCGGCGGGCGGATGAAAAGGAGGAAGATAGGTCATGAAGAAAGCCAAAATTCTAGTTGTGGACGATGATCCGCATATCGTCGAGGCGATCAGCTACAGGCTGCGTGAGAAAGACTATGAAGTGCTTACGGCCGGTGACGGAATGGAGGCCCTGGAGATTCTGGCAGGGGACCACCCCCATGTGATGATTCTGGATTTGAAACTGCCGCGCCTGGGGGGAATGGACGTGCTGGCAAAGATTAAAGAAAAAGGGGAGCAGGTTCCGGTGGTGATCATCACGGCCCATGATTCCGTTCAGATTGTGGTGGAAGCCATGAAGTCGGGCGCTTCCGATTTCATCACCAAACCCCTCGATATGGAATACCTTTTCCAGGTCCTGGAGAAAATTCTGCAGAAAAGGGATCTGGCCAGGAACAGCGAATATCTTGCTGCGATCATTTCGGAAGAGAAGGACCGGTTGAAAATGATCGGAAACAACAAAGAGATGCAGAGGATCATGGAAATGGCCCGGAAAGTAGCGGACAGCAGGAGCACCGTACTGATCCTGGGAGAAAGCGGGACGGGCAAAGAGATCCTGGCGAGAACCATTCACCACATGAGTCCCAGGGCACGGAAACCTCTGGTAACGGTGAACTGCGTGGCGCTGAAAGAGGAGTTGCTGGAAAGCGAGCTTTTCGGTCATGAAAAAGGGGCCTTCACCAGTGCTTACAAAACAAGGAAGGGCCGGATCGAGCTCGCAGATGCCGGGACCCTATTCCTCGATGAGATCGGAGATGTTCCCCAGTCTTTTCAGGCCAAATTCCTCCGTGTCCTTCAGGAGGGATGTTTTGAAAAACTCGGCAGCAATATCCCTATATCTGTGGATATCCGGGTGATTGCCGCGACAAATAAGGATTTGAAGAAAGCGATCGAAGAAGGACGTTTTAGAGAGGATCTTTATTTCAGACTGAATGTGGTGACCCTGATACTGCCGCCCCTCAGGGACAGGAAAGATGATATCCCGGCTTTTGTGGACTATTTTATTGAAAAGTACAATGTGGATACGAAGAAAAATGTCGAAGGCGTTGAGGCAAATGCGATGGACAGCCTCATTGCCTATCCGTGGCATGGAAATGTGAGAGAGCTCGAAAATGCCATTGAAAGGGCCATCGTGCTGCGGGGGGACGGGAAATTGCAACTGGAGGATTTTCCTCCGGAGATCGTCGAAGAAAGCATGGTGAGCCCCAAACAAAAGACCGGCACTTTCCAGGAGGCGGTTGCGGACTTTAAAAGCCAGACGATCAGAGAAGCACTGGCAAAATCCGGCGGGAACCAGACTAAGGCCGCAGAAATTTTAGGATTAAGTTATCCATATTTTTGCCGCTTGATTAAAAATCTTCGGATCCATTAGGGGAAAACAGGAACTGCGCCCTTTTTTTATCTCAAGGGGAAAATTTCGCTAACCTTCCTGAAAAAGGTCGCTGTCCCTGTTTTCCCCTGTTTTCTCCCTCTCGGAATGGGCAATGACAACGGCACCGCACGAATCGCTCCACACATTCACGGCTGTCCGGCACATATCAAGAATCCGGTCCACGGCCAGAATCAAACCGACCCCCTCATCGGGAAGCCCCACGGCTTTTAAAATAATAAAAATCATCACCAGGCCCGCCATGGGGACGCCCGCCGCGCCTATGGATGCCAGAAGGGCGGTAATCACAACGGTAAACTGCTGTGTGACCGTCAATGAGATGCCGTAGGCCTGGGCGATAAAAACAGCAGCCACACATTCGTACAGGGCAGTACCGTCCATATTGATCGTTGCCCCGAGGGGAAGGACAAAACTGCTGATCCGGTTTGACACGCCGGCGTTTTTCTCCACGCACCGGATCGTGACAGGAAGCGTAGCGGAAGAGCTGGCTGTAGAGAACGCGGTAACCAGCGCCTGGAACATGGCCTGAACATGTCGGAACGCATTGACCCGGGCAAGAAAATACAGAATCAAAGGCAAAGTGATGCAGGCATGGATTACGAGGGAAGAGAAGACACTCAGCATATAGAGAGCGAGTTTGCCGAGCACATCGAATCCGGTTTCGCCGATGGTTCTTGAGACAAAGCCAAAAATACCAAAAGGCGCAACCAGTAAAATAAACCGGGTCATTTTCATCATGACCTGGAAAAAGCCCTGAAAAAAGTTTTCCAGCGCATGTCTTTTCCGGTCTCCAAGCCTGGTAATAAAAAAACCAAAAAGAATGGAGAAGAAAATAATCGGAAGGATCTCTCCCTTTGCCATGGCCTCGATGAGATTTTTCGGCACCATGCGAAGAAGCAGATCCTTGAGAGTGCCCCCACCGGCGGCAGGGATTGCATCAAGGGACATCTTAAGGCCCAGGTCGGCTCCGATACCCGGCTGCACGAGATTCACAATGAGGAGCCCCGTACAGATGGCGAGCAGGCTGGTCGTCAGATAGTAGGCCATAGTTTTTATCCCCAGGCACCCGAACCCTCTGGCTGAGCCGATACCGGTCATTCCCGTGATAATGGATGAAGCCACCAGGGGGACGATGATCATATTCAGCAACCTGCTGAAGAAGTCCGCCATGAAGTCGGCGAGTCCGTAGAGCAGGGAGAAAAAATAGACGGGTGTGTCCGGCCTTTCCGTCACATAGTGGTTGATGAATATCCCGCTGATCAATCCGCCTGCGAGGCCGACGATGATCCAGAAATTTAAGGAAGATTTGAGTTTCAAGGGCTCACGCTCCTGTGAAGAACGGACATTTCGCCCATTCTACAGGAGGACCCCCTCATTTGACAATATCGAATCTACTCGTATCTTCTTTCCTGAAAAAGGGGAGGGGTTTATATGAATAAACGCGCTCGCAATATCCTTAACATGGCAATCCGGCTATGTCCCGGCGTTTAGCTTGCAAATGGAACCACTTCTAGCGGATTGAAACTTTTTCCCCGTGGAGTCCGAGCGAGCGCAACGCAGTATACGCGGGCATATTCGGCGTTGCAGCAGATAGCTGGTGAGAAATGCGGGTTTGAGCCATATATGACAAAAAATGTCTGTTCATTGTCCTTAAACGGCAATTTCCGGACTAAGAATTTGGCCCGGATTTCCTGCCCATAGATATAAAACTTTTTTTAACAATTAGTTGCAGGTGTTTTCAATGTAAAACAGTGTTAGGAACGAATTTTGCAATAATCAAAAAAGAAAACCTTAAATTTCATGCTAATGTCTTTCAAAACAAGTAAACCACGTGAAATGGATGACAGATCTTTCCAGGAGAATCAGGGACAAGCGGACGGGGCCTTCAAAAAAACCACATGAGGCAGAAGAGAATGCCTATAGAATCATACGGGTAGGATTATGAAAGCGGTTGTTCTTGCTGGAGGGTGGGGGAGCATTTTTAGCCATTTAGGAACCCACCTTGAAAAAATCGACCTGCCCATAGCCAACAAAGACCTGTTCCAGTACCAGCTGAGCTTTCTTCGGAAATATAACATCGGGGAAGTCTATATCTGCCTGTCAAAAGAAAACGGGCATTCTCATAAAACCATTCATTTCCAATCAAATGGCATAAGAGTCCATCCCATTGTGGATGCTTACCCCAAGGGCACTGCAGGATGCCTCAAGCCCCTGGAAAAAGCGCTGGGGGATGCGCCGTTTGTTGTTCTGAACGGAAATCTCCTCCCGGATTTCGACTTTGACAGCATGCTCAATATTCATAACGAGAGCCACGCGGCCATCACTCTGGCCGTGTCCCCGCTCTGGAGTCGAAAACCCTATGGCATGGAAGTCGTGGTGACCGACAGCAACCGCTCTCTGAAAGAATATAAAACCGATTTGCTGAAAGACAGCGCTTACTCGAACTACACCCCCCACGGCGTTTATATCTTCAGCCCGGAGGTATTGCGGCTCATCCCGGTCCACAGCTATATGGATATCAAAGAGCAGTTGATTCCGGACGTGAATTATCAGGGAGGGATCGTAAAAGCCCATCCCATCGATGGTTATTGCAAAGGGATCTTCACCCTCGCCGATTTCTACACGCTGAACAGGGACGTACTGGAAGGAAGGGTTCCGGGGGTCAAGCTCTCCAGAGAATTCCTGCAATTGAACAACGGCGTCTGGGTCGGCGATGATGTGAAGATAGGAGCCTTTGTCAACCTTGTTGGTCCGGTCATTATCGGACAGAACAGCAGGATTGAAAAATACACCCAGGTGATCGGTCCCACGGTCATCGGGGCGGACTGCACCGTCGGCAAAAACAGTGTTGTTGCGGGCAGCATCGTCATGGACCAAACAACCATTTCCAGCCATGTTGAGATCAAACGCTGCATTGTCAGCAAAGGTTGTATGGTCAGCAAAAACGCGAGTTACCAGAATACAGTGCTCGTTGAGAAAAAAATGCAAATTGGAGATATGAATCTTCTAACGCCCGAATATAACTTTAAGGATGTGCTGGGTCTGAAATTCGAATCCCTTGTGAACCGGGGCCTGTGGTCGACCCATGCGGTGTTCAAGCGGTCCTTTGATCTGGTTGTTTCCACGCTCCTGCTGGTACTTCTGTCTCCCGTACTCCTGATGATCACAGTGCTGTTAAAGATGACTTCAGGCTCTCCGGTTGTCTTCATCCAGAAACGGTGCGGGAAATTCGGCAAAGAGTTCAATATGTTAAAGTTTCGCACCATGGTCAACGGCGCGGATAAAATGCATGGCCGTCTCCTGGCCAAGAATGAAGTAGACGGCCCCATGTTCAAAATGCATAACGATCCCCGATTGACCCCTCTCGGGAGGTTTCTGAGAAATGTCAGTCTTGACGAACTGCCCCAGCTTCTTAACGTCATCAAGGGTGAAATGAGCCTGGTGGGTCCCAGACCTCTGGCGATCAATGAAATGAAGTATTGCAACCGCTGGGAAGATGTGCGGCTGAAAGTAAAACCGGGCCTCACCGGACTCTGGCAGGTGAACAGCCGCAATGCAAAGACCTTCCATACCTGGATAGATCAGGATATCTATTACATCAAGCACCAGTCCGCCTGGCTCGATACGAAAATTCTTTTCCGGACCTTCCGCAAATTCCTGTCCATGACAGGAACCTAACCCGCTTTTCTTATGCGGTCTTCTTGAAAATCTGGGTCACCACGGTGCGGTCGTTGCCTCCCATGCTGATCAGCATGCCGTAGGGTTTGTCCGGTTTGATTTCTACCTGGCAGTCATCGGCTTTTCCGGTGAGCTGGTGGAGACAATCCACTGCCTGGCGGACGCCGGTGCCGCCCGTATAATGGCCGAAGCCGATCAGGCCGCCAGTGGCGTTGGTCGGAATCTCGCCGTCGATCCGGGTCTTGCCTTCGGTCACGAACTCGGCGCCTTTGCCTTTTTCCGCAAACCCGGCCGTTTCCATGGCGAGGAGCCCGGTGATGGTGAAGCAGTCGTGCACTTCGAGGAAACTCAGATCATCCGGTCCGATCCCGGCCATCTCGTAGGCCATGTCGATGGCCCGCTTGCTCGTCTGGAGCTCGGAGAGATCTTCCGGATCTTTGGATAAATCGGCCACAGCGGTTCCCCAGCCGACCAGCTCTGCAGCATCTTTCTTTTCGACACCCAGTTTGCTCAACCCTTCCTCAGAGACATAGAGCACGCCCGAGCAGCCGTCCGATACTTTGGAACAGTCATAAAAATTCAGGTGGTCCACGAAAACCCTGGGGTTGGGTTTTGACATGCCGGCCTGAAACGGATCAGGCAGGGAATTATGAAATTCCTGCGCTTTCGGATTTTTTCTGGCATTGAGCACCGCCTGCTCAAACCAGTGGGCCATGCCGGTCCGGATGTAGTCATATCCATATTTGTCGTAGCAATACCCCGCGCGGTCCGAAAATTTGCCGGGGAAGAAATAGGCGTGCCCGTTCTTCCGCTGGGTCAGGTAATGGCCCGCACCGGCCAGGATGTCCGCCCCGTAGATGGCTTTGACCGTGTTCTGCACTTCCACGCCGAGGCACAGCGTCACATCTGCGGTCTCTGCCAGAACGCTCCGCGTGGAGGTCATCAGGGCGAGACCGCCGGAACCGCAGGCCCCTTCTGTTTTCACATGCGGTTTGTACTCGAGCGAGGGGTGAATCATCGGGATCAGGGCAGGGAAATTGCCCTGTTTGTTGAATCTGGGGCCCATGAAGTTTCCGATCACGCCTTCTTCGATGAGATTGGGATCACTGATCTGCGCGATAACACCTTCACCGGCCTCTTTGATATAATGCTCCAGACCCGGGCGGGGTTTTCTGGGATTGAATTCCTTCCTTCCTGAACCGAAGGAAACCGTATTGTAACCTGCCGTGATAAAAACAGGTTTTCTCAACTTCTTAGGCATAGAGTAAACCTCCTCTTCAGTAGCTGATTAGCTCGTTGATAGGTCCGTAGAGATGGAAAAAGCCGTTCGTGAGGACATCATTGACATGTGCTTCTTCCGCAGCCACGCCGTTTTGTACGAGCATAAGGCCGATCTCTTTCGAACGCTTCATATAGTTCCTGGCTAAATCCGCACCCATGGCGTCAGTCTTATCTAGATTAGTGAAATATGCGGACAGCTTATCCTGTTTCTTGGGATTCATGAGAAGGGCTTTCCAGGGGGCAAAATCGGCGGGCATATCTCCCAGCTTCTTATCGAGTTCGCCGGCCCAGCCGTTCTTTTCGATCTGGATGTATTCTCCCTTGTCGAGATCGTAAATCCCTGCGGGCCGTCCCCTTTCATATTTCAGAAAGCCGTCCTTCTGGCTGCCATCCGGATTCTGTCCGCCCAGCACTTTCTTTTCCACCATGCGGTCCACCAGCTCGCTGTGAAGCGTTTCGCTGTCGATATACGTGTCCATCACCTTGAAAATGCATTGAAATACATCGACGCCCACATAATCGATGAGCTGGAAAATGCCCATGGGCCGTACGAGATAATCCTGGCTCACTTTGTTCATGATATAGACACTGTCCACATAAGAAAATTTTTCCTGGAGACGTTTTACTTCGTCCATGGCATGC
>Ga0209013_10001812_pt1 | contig 19653 bp, 16 predicted proteins | sample Cruoilmetagenom2_FD_187291 | JGI IMG/M metagenome (GOLD analysis project Ga0209013, IMG submission 187291) | Oil polluted marine microbial communities from Coal Oil Point, Santa Barbara, California, USA - Sample 2 (SPAdes) (version 2) | ecosystem: Environmental > Aquatic > Marine > Oil seeps ...
TACATCTGCAGTATACAAAAGGAGGCGTTTCCCAGGCGTTTCAGGAAAAAATACCTTGAGATTTGATTGTCGGTCGTAAGCAGGGGTATTGCGAAGCATCTCCCGCTATGCTATGCTGAGATGGCTTTCAGTTCATTAAACAAGGTATTCCAATCCGGGGGAAAATAGCAGGAATTAACAATTATTAAGCACCCATTTTGCCAGGCTGAGAGATTTATTTTAGCAGATAATTTATTTTGGCATAAAATTCCTAGGAGGAAAAATGGCTGGAAAAGAAGAAAATTCTGAAAATTTCGAAAGTATAGTAATGCCTCCTGTAAATGGAGGAGTTAATACCGTTGAGATTACATTTCATCGTAAATATGAGGTTGAACCGATATCATTAGATCAAACTCAAAAGGAAGAAGCGATTGGTCAGGAACCCCGCCCATTTGATATTGACACCTTATTAACCTGCTTCCTTGTGAAAAAGGCTGGTTCAGCTAGTATTGAGTACAATTTTAATCCTCCCTTAGAGATCACGATTATTTATCCAGAAGGAGCCTGGAAGAAAGCAATTAAGGATAATTATAACCATCCTCGCCTGGCATATCTGGGAAGGAAGGGTGATTCCTGGGTGAATGGATGGACTGAATTCATAAAAGAAATAACTGCGATTATCCCTCCAGATATGTGTGGTGATTCTGAGGGTAAAATATATCTAACGGTCAATGAACTGCCAGACCCGCTGATCGGCGGCTGTTAAATTACACTTCTCAACCTAAAAAGACCTGTGGAAACACAGGTCTTTTTTCGCCTTACTCCTTACTCCTTACTCGCGCCCCTCCATCTTCTCTACTTCCGCGTCCATATTCAACCGGGAGAAAATCCCCTTGGCTTCCTCCCACATCTTCTCCCCTTCCTTTTTGTCTCCATCTCCCAATTCATGCTCCGCCCAGGCTTTTAAGGTATGGGCCCGTTCGGCATCTGCACCCAGGTCAGCATAGATCTTTTCACTGTGCTGGAAACACTCCCGGGGAGTATGAGTTTTGCCATCATGTTCCACCTCAATTTTTAACCTGGAGGCCACTTTTCCCAGCACACGGGTGGCTGCACCTACGGCTTGCTGGGCACCGGTGAGTTCAGCATGGACCAGGGATTCTTTTGCCGCTTCAAGCGCTTCATCCAGCTTGTCCTGTCCCAAACAGGCTTCAGCCAGCAAGAAACAAGTAATCGGTTTTCCCATCCAGTCCCAGTTTTTTGTAATCTCCAGGACCTGCCTGAGATACTCTTCAGCCTGTTGATGGTCTCCCAGCCCAGCTTTGGCAGCGGCCAAATTAGCCAGACAGCCGATGATCATATCCTGGTTCTTGGTTTCCTGGAAGATATCCAGAGATTGTTGATACAGGTTCACAGCCTCGTTAAAATCTCCCCTTAGCGTGGCTGTATTCGCCAGATTCATGGTTACAGTGCCCCGCCAACCCTGGATCCAATCCCCTTCGATCTCCCCTATTATTGCCAGTGCTTGTTCCTTATACTCCCGGGCCAGATCAAATTCACCCAGGTCATCCTGGATCAATCCCATCAGACTCAAACAGCGTGAAACGGTATATTGGTCCGCGTCTTTATGGCACAGATCCAGAGCATCCTGGATATAGATCCCTGCCTCTTTTGCGTCTCCCAGTCGGTAATGGCTCTGGCCTTTCAGCAGCACAGCTTCTACGATCTCAATTGAATAATCGTTTTCTTGAGCCAGGGCAAGGGCCTTTTCTGCACAGTCCAACGCGCTCTTGTGATCCCCCTGGCGATCCCGTACCGTTCCGATCGCCAACCAGGATTGGACCTGGGATTCACTATCCTTCATTCTAATAGCGGCAGTGAGCATTTTTTGATAGGCATCTGCCGATTCACCGTACAGGGTCAATTTTATAAGCACATCTCCCCAACCCTGGAAGATCTTGATTAAGCGCAAATCTTTTTGATCTCCCAGTAAATCCGCAGCGCGGCGATAATACTCTATGGCATTCTGTCGGGCATAAAGGGTCCGGGCTCGTTCACCAGCCAGAAGGTAATAATCAACAGCAAGATCCGCTTTCCCTGCCTGGTTGTAATGGATTGCTAACTGAGGGGCAACCTCACCCAGATCGTTTTTGTGGATGATGACCAGAGCATCAGCAACCTTATTGTGATAATATTTCCTGCGATGGGGGCTGAGCCCCTGGTAAATGACCTCCCTGAATTTGTCATGGCTGAAGTTGTAGCCTTCTTCCCCTACATCCCTGATCAACCTGCGCCCCCACAATTCGTCCAAACCCTCGAGCAGCTTTTCTTCCTCTCCTCCTTCAGCCTGGAGCAGCAGGGGGAAACCAAAAACCCTATCCACCACGGCAGCGATCTTCGCTACCTCCCTGGCAGTTGGAGAGAGAGCATTTAATCGGGATTCGATCACTGCCTGGACCTTGGGAGGAAGCCGCCTTTTGTCAGGCTCACCTTTCAGAAATCCTGCCCGGACCATTTCTGCTACAAAGAGCGGATTACCCTCAGTTTCCCTGAACAGCTGGATGGCATCCATCTCTTCCAATGGATCTCCCCATAAGTTTGATGCCAGAGATCGAGTGGACTCAAAGTCCAGGCGGTCTAGCAGAATTTCCGTGATCCTGTCACTTCGCTCGAGGTCAGTAAACAGCTTGATCAGTGGGTTGTCCGGAGTAAGGTCTTCAATCCTTACGCTCGCCAGGATTAGGATCCGTGTTTGGGTGTCATATTCCAGCAGGTAGCGCAGCCAGTCCAGTGTTTCCAGATCGCACCACTGCAGGTCATCCAGGAGCAGTACAAGGTTGTTTTCGCCCGTAAGCACAGCCCGGGTGCTGGCTTCGAACATGCGCTGCCGCTGCCAGTTTTCGGTTAATTGTTCCGGTCGAGGTAGATCTGGAAAATCCAGCTCAAGCTCGGGGATCAACCGGGAGAGCTCCACGAGCCAGGTTTTTTCCAAGGATTTGAGTTTGGTTTTGACAGGATCGGACCTCAGGAATTCTGTCAGGGGTGTATAGGCTAACTCTCCCTCCGCCGGGTAGGAGTGGGAAACCATGGTTGTAATATTTTCTCTCCTGGCCCAACGGGTGAATTCTTCAGCCAGGTAGGTTTTTCCAATGCCGGCTTCTCCCATGATCAATGCCAGGCAGGTGCCTTTCTCAGTCTCTTTCCAGGTTTGGTGCAGGCTCTCCCAGGCAGAGTCTCGTCCCACCATCCGGGAACCCTTCTCGGAGACCCGGGCAGGCTTTTGATCCTGAGTCTCCCGCTCCATCACTTTCTGATAAACAGCGAACGTAGCTGGAGACGGATCCATTTCCAGCTCTTTTTCCAGAATATCTACACAGCGGTGGTAGGTGCGCACCGCACGGGCTTTATCTCCGTTCAATATATGCAGTTCCATCAGCCGCCGGTAGGAGTCCTCATGATAAGGGTCCCCCCGCAGCAGCTGCTGCGTGAAATGGATGGCTTGAGGGTAATCCTGGTCCAGCTCAAGGATCTCAGCCAACTCTTCGATCAGCCTTAACCAGGTTTGGTTTAAGCGTTCCCGCTCGGGAAAGATCCAATCATCGTAACAACTGGGCAGCAAGTCTCCCTGATAAGTCTCCACTGCGTGGGTAAGGGCCTGGCGATGAGCTGTTTGATCCATCCCGCTGCCGGTCAGATCCGTATGGGTTACTGCCTCCTCGAACTCGATCAGGTCCAGGGTGAAAGGGGCTTTTGGCTTCCACTGCAGGGTCTGGGAGCCGATTTCCAGGAATTCATCAGCCTCCGGCAGGGCTTCCCTGAGGCGGTAAAGCATATTTCTTAGATTGGTACGAGCCTGGGATTCGCCTGAATCCGGCCAGAATAGATAAGCCAACCTTTGGCGCTGAAGAGGAGCCTGGCGGTGGATTAACAGGTAAGCCAGAAAGGATTGTAAGCGGGGAGAATCTACACCCGGGACGGGAATGTCATTGAAGGTCAGGTGAAAATTGCCCAGCAGCTGGATCTTCAGGGGCTCTTTCAAGGGCAGCTCTCAATAATTCCAGAAGGATAAACGAGGTTAATTCAGTATAGAACAGGGAAATGAGCCTGTCAAATCGATTTAATAAACGCTGTTGGAAACGCTTGGGAAACGCTCTCTTTTATATACTGACGGTGCAGGAACGAGAAAGGGACCTCACTACTACCGAAGGAGGTAAAGATGTTCAACCACTATTACGCAAAACAAGAACAGTATAAGGATTTTATCAAGGAAGCCGAGAAAGAACGGATCATCAGCCAGATCAAGAAAGCTGAAAAAGAGAAGAAAGCTAAATCTTCTCAAAACGATGACTGGGCTCCGGGCAGTTTGCTCGAGAAACTGGGTTTGATTTTCAAAGATTCCCAGCAGATTAGCCCAGAAATGCCAAAGTAAACCGGGTCATAAAAATGTACCCAACTACTACGTTCGAGACCTTTTCTAAGTTCCCCGCCTAGCTAAACCGCTCTCCAACAAGTAGGGCGGTTTAGTTCGAGGGAGCCCAAATCGAATTGGAAGTTATTTTAGAAAAGAGATCAGGATCCAGAAGGAGGTGAAAGTGGAAAAACAAAATGGAAGTGCAGTAGAAATAAATCGGAAATCAAATTAAAAGGAGTAAAGAAATGAAGAAACTTATGGCAGCAATTTCAATCTTGTTTATGGTGATGCTGGTGGAATCCTCCAACGCATCATCCATTATCCAGGTGGATCCCACTGGTGGCGTTTCGTTTGACATCGAGCTGATGGGTTCTTCTGGGAGCTCGTTCGATATCGAGCAAAATGGATCTTCAGGCAGCTCATTTGCCATTGAAGATATTTCATCTGTCAATGGCTCATTTGAGGCCGAATTAGACTCTGGTGGATATGGGTCATTTTTGGTTGAGCTGGTGGATGGTTCTGCCGGGAGCGTTTATAAATTTGCTCAGTATTGGTATCTATATCACTGATGCTGATCAAACGCCTTTCGATCACCCATAAACGCATAAGGAAAAAGGGCAGCTAAATCAGCTGCCCTTTTTTATTGTTAGTTTTTTTTATTTTATTTTTACTTACACACTCTGAGTAATGCTACAACAGATCCGTAGAACCGCCCTCTAATATCATTCATGCCAAATTTCTCTAGTTGGTTATGCCATCCTTTCTGATAACCCCAAGTATAAATATTGGAACATGCATTGCCTGGATGGTCCGGTCCACCCCCTGCAAAAGCCGGCATGACCACAAGCAGGGAGATCAAGATCACCAGAATCAAGATCAGCGTAAATTTCTTCATCGGAGAGCCTCCTTAGAATAGAAGACAATCACCTCCGCGGGCAGCAGTGGGGTGTCCCCCTTTGTCGCTTGTTAGAACTCTTTCACTATAGCTTACAAGTGGGCCGAAAACAAGCCAATATCTTAATTAATGAATAGATTGTAGCATTTTGGTTATCAGCCCCGGGATTAATCTGTGAAGATAAAAAAAATTTTGGAAATATCTTGTAAAGATTGCTTCGTCGACCTCAAGCCTCCTCGCAATGACAGATTAAGAACAAAGGGCGATCCAACGGATCGCCCCTACAGACTTCTTGTACTAGGTTTTTATAGAATTACATCTTACGACTTACGTCTGCCTTTTGTCCCTGGATTATTGGCTGACACTTAGATTTAATTGAATCCCAATCGTATCATCGACAATCACATTCGGGAAAGTCTCGTCCTTTTCAGGCTCGACGCCGATGCCGGGGTAATTCTCTACAAACTCGGGCACGGCAAAAACCACCTCATGCATGTACTCGCGCTGCTTTTCCTCAGTAACCAGAGCAGCTTCCTGGACTGAGACCAGCCCATCACCATTTGCATCAGCTAAGGGATCAACCAGAGCTTCAGCGAAATAAAAGGTAAAGATCCCGCCCACAATGGGCAGACCCTCTTCCTCAATCCCCTTCCAGCCGTATTCATCGGCGTCCACTGCGGCAATTGACAGGTGCGGATTGGGGTCATCATTGATCGAGTTGGTGAACTCGGCCGCGGAACAGCTGTCCACCACCAGCACACGGTTGGAGCTGGTGATCTTGGCCCACTCTGGCGGGAAGATGCTGTTCCACAAGATATTATTTCGCAGGTAGGTGCCGTGGGCGGTCACGTAAAAGAAGACCAGGTCATTCTCATCGGCGTTTTCTTGCAGCCAATCCAGCTCGGCCTTAAGGTCCATTTGATCAAAACCCTTCAAAAGATGCATTTGCTCCATGTCCCAGCCCAGACTGATCAGAGCATCCCTCACCCGATTGAGGTCTATATATTCCACCAGCATGTCCGTCATACCCACATCGGAATAATCATCCTTGGCAGCCAAAACAGCCCAGACTTCGACCGGATTGTCGGGAGAGTTGATTGGGGCTGACCCATCAGTTGGAGATGTTGCAGAATCATTTTCGAGAACTATCTGGGCAGGATTTTTCTTCGTATCACAGGCGGAAAATAGCAGGGTGGCCAGGATGGTGATGATAATCAAAGACTGGATCTTTATTTTCATGGTTGTTCTCCCTAAAGGTGATTGCTTCGTCAGTACTTCGACAAGCTCAAGACCTGCTCTCAATGACAAATAAAAAGCAAGGGCGACGCAGCGCGTCGCCCCTATAGATTTCTTGTACTAGGTTTTAATCAACTTACATCTTACGACTTACCATTTACCTGGCTCGCCCCTACAATCTGATCACTGATTACTCGTAACCCTGTCCCTTAATAGATTTACAACTTACGATTTACCGTTCACTCTACATAAGGCTTCTCGTAAACCCATTCCTCGAACTCGGTGCTCAGATCACAGTCACAGGCATCTTCCAGCGCTGCCCGGATATCTTCTGTGTAGCCGTTCTGCCACAAATGGTCCTGGTAGTAACTCTGAACGGCGGACATGACGGTGTCCAGGCCGTACTTATTCTCAATTTCATAGAAGAATAATGGCCCGCGGCCGTAAACGATGCCGCTGTATTCCGCGCCGTGATATTCACCAGCCGGCATACCAATCGGGACATCTGCATTTTCAACCCGGCTCCAGCGATATTTCCAGGAATCCACATACCCATCTCCGTCCCCGTAACGGTCCAGATAGTAAATGTAGGTCATGTACTGCACCAGAGCTTCATCAACCCAGGGTTGGTTTTGCTGGTCATTGCCCACTGTATTGTAGAACCACATATGGCCGGTTTCATGGGCCAGGGTGGATTCCAGCATTTGTTCAGAAGGCATACCGTAAAGCTCTACACCGTCCACAAATTCGTCCACAACAATGCTGGTAATGCCAGGATATTCAATGCCCAGCGCCCGCATCGGGGAGCTGAGAATCTCAAATTCGGTGTAGGGATATTCTCCTACCCGGCGGCTGAGGATCTCGATTGCATGGGTAGCATAATCGAGGGCATAAGCCTGGTTGATGCTGTATTCGGGTCGGGTGTATACCCGCACCAGGGTCTCGCCAACCTGCTCATTGATCTCAACAAATTCGCGGCTGCCAGCCAGGTAGAAGTCCCGGGCGGGGCCGCCAGCAAAGACGGTGGTCTGGGTATCACCTTTGATCTGTTGATCAACCGCTACACCGGAGGAGGCCAGGAAAAGATCCGCGGGTGCCTCGACCTGAACGATATAAAAGGAAGCGTCCGTATAGGTCAGGTCGCCGTTGTCCTGGGGTGTCTGTTTGTTCCAGCCATTCTGATCAAAAGCAGGGATCATGGGATAGAAGGTGTCCAGCACCAACACATCCTCAAAATACCCGTATAGGCCATAATTGCCGCCCATTTCAGTGGGGATGCTGAGTTCAAAATCCATTTCCATGACCAGGGACTCTCCAGGCTGAAGGGGATCTTTCAGGTCCACCCGCAGCGCTGTATCATCGCTTTCCAGGGAAGGGATCATGGCGCCGCCATCCAGAGTCATGTGGGATACCTCAATCTTTCCACCCTGGAAGTTGGGGTACAGCCGGAAATAAATCTCCGTCAGAGGCCCCTTTTCTGTGTTGAAGAAGCGCACGATCTGGTGCCCTTTGATAGGAGATACCAGGTCAGGGGCGATTTCCATTGAAATATAATAGGTGCTGGCTTTTGAAAGATCCTTCAGGGCTCCGACTGCACTGTCGACCAGGCCGGCCTTGAAGATCTCCCGGTCCTTCCAGTCGATTTCTTTTGCTGAAGAAGGGAAATCATACCCAGAGTAAGTCACTGGTTCTGCTGTAGCGACCGGTGTGTCAGCTTGTCCATAGTACAGCCAGGCTCCAACTCCCAGTCCGAGCACTACCAGGACTGTGACGATGATCAAGATCAATCTTTTATTCATTCTTCCTCCTGAAGGGATTAGAAACAAATCAAGTGTGAACGATATCCGTACACACTAGTACAATCTTACCTTCATATAGGAAGATTTCCTATCCTTCGAGAGTAATCCTGAGGGATGGTTTTTTTCTGCTACTGGGGAGGGGGCTCTGTTGGGGGATTAAAACAATAAATCCCCCTGAAGGGGGACTTATTTTAAAAATTAAGTAGCGAATTATTTTTTGATGATAGGTACTGGCCCACCTGCCAAATCACTTATTACATTAACTAAATCCATCTCACTGGGAACTATGATTTTTGTATTGTTTTTTAAGGCTTCAGCGACGGTCTCTAGTCTTTTAAGCAATTGGGCATTGCCGACAAAATATTCTTCGGCGGCTACGTTAACAGTCTTGATAGCATCTCCATCAGCATCCGCTTTTAATCGGATCGCAGCTGCGATGCCTTCTGCTTTTTTGATTTCAGCTCGCCTTTCTCCATCAGCTTTGGTTTCAATTGCTGTTGCCAGGTCAAGGGCAGCAATCTTCTCATTTTCAGCTTTAACAACCTGGTTCATGGCTTCCTGAACATCATCCGGAGGTTCGATGCGCTGCAGCTCAACCCGGACAACATCAATTCCCCATTTGGTGACTTCTTTGGACAATATTTTTTCAACTTCTTCATTGATCTGATCTCTGTTTTCGTTGGCCTCGGTGAGGGTCATCTTTCCGATTACGGCCCTGAGGGTTGTTTTTGCCAGAGACGGAACAGAGGTTACAAAACTATTCACGTTATAAACTGCTTTTTGGGCTTCTTCCACCCGGTAATAGACCACGCCATCAACAACTGCATTTAATTTGTCTTTGGTAATAATTGATTGTGGATCAATATCCACGCGGCGCTCTGTTATGTTTATGCGGTACATTTTTGAGAGGAAAGGCACAATCCAGTTAAAACCGGCGTTGGCGGTTTTTGAATACCGGCCCAGAAATTCGATGATTCCCACTTCTACAGGTCGGAGAATTTTGATCCCCATGAAGAAAATAATTACGCCCAAGAATATAAGCAAGGTAAGGGTGTTCATTTTTTTGCTCCTTATAGTTTATAACATTTTACTCGTTATTTAATTTTGGATTATTGGAAGTATATAAATTATTATTCATTAAGACTGGACATTCATTGATTGATTTTCAACAAGAAATAGAGCTGCTTGGCCTTTTCAGGGTGTGTGAAAAGTTAGATGTGTATCAGAGACTTAGAAATCAATAATAGTAATGGCTACAGCCGTTGAACGTTTGAAAGTTAAACGTTCCAATGTTTAAACCTTTAGCGATCTACTCATAAGAAGTGTATTTGGCAGAATTCCCCCTGGCTTTTTCTACTGGATACTTCTTTCCATTTAATAACATCTTATCCTTGGCCGCTTCAATGATATCGATCTCGAATTTATCCGCCAGCTCCAGCAGATAGACCAGCACATCGCCAATTTCCTGGCGCAGATGTTCCTGTTCAGCATGGTTGAGCGGTTCATCAGCTTTTTTCCACTGGAAGATCTCCACGATCTCGGCTGCCTCAACGCTGAGCGCCATGGCCAGATTCTTGGGGGCGTGATACTGCTCCCAATCGCGGACGTGAATGAATTCTTTGATCTGTAATTTTAGTTCTTCCATGGTCACTCCAATTATGTAGGTGTATTGTAAGACAAAATCGACGGAAGACGGAGTGGATGCGGAGCATCCGACGGGTGAAACGAGACCGAGGACCGGATGACGGACGTCGCTGCGCTTCCGACCAGTTAACGGATTGCAAAACCCGTCTCTCCACCCCCGTCTCTCCATCCCCGTCTCTCCATCCCCGTCTCTTCTCCCCGGTCCTGTGCGTATTAGAGAACCAGTCTCCCTGCCGGTCCCTTCTTATCTATCCCCCATATCTGGTCAGTCAATATTTTTTAATTCCCTATCACCTCTATATTATGCAATTTTCTATGCTAGAATAAAAATTACCCTAATTTGTTAAAAGTTGATCACAGCAGATCCTTGCTCCCGGGGCAGGGTATATTGACCTCTATGGATATCAACGAAAAAGCGCTTTTGTACAGGGCTCAAACTGGGGATAGAGCAGCTGCAGAGACCCTATATGAGCGCTACTACCTAGATATATTTACTTATCTTTTCTATCGAGTGAGTGATAAATCCACTGCCGAGAAGTTCAGCGCGGAAGTTTTTGTGCGCATGATCCGCCGATTGCCCCAATTCACAAATAACAAGATCACGTTCCTGGCCTGGTTGTACGAGATCGCCCGCGACCTGGTCGAGGAAAAACACCCTGCTTACCAACCGGAATTGATCACTCTTGATATGCTGGGCTCTGATTACGATCCGAAAGAACAAAGTGCGAATAGCTGTTTTAAACTGGCAATCAGAGACCTGAACGACCAGGAGAAGAGCATCATCGTCCATCGATTTGTGGAAGGTAAGTCTGTAAAGGACCTGGTGAAGATCACAAATAAAAGCGAACGCGCTATCCAAACTCTGCAGCATCAGGCGTTAAAATCGCTTCAGATTGCCCTGGAAAGGGAAACTGCTTTATGATACCTGGTAAGTTTGACCGCATTTTGGAGGATTGTTTATCAAGGATGGATCGGGGCGAATCCTTGATGGATATCCTGGCGGTCTATCCTGATCTGACAGACAAAATCAAACCTTTGCTTATGGTAGCCATGCTCAGCAGGGCAGTACCCCAGCCAGTTCCCGGGTATACGGCTCTGCGCGTGGGGAAAAATCAGCTGCTGGCAGAAATGGCCTCCATGCAGGCTGAGGGTGGATTCCTGGAACGCAAGCCCGTTGCACCTCCCCGGGATGGTATTGTGGACCGCCTGGCAAAATCCCTCAAGCAGCTGCAGCCAGCCTACCGTTTTGCTATGTTGTCCCTGGTGGTTATCCTGGCTGGCGGATTTTTCACATTATCTGCTTCTGCCTCCGGGCTGGCGGACAATATTATGCAGACCCTGTTCTTTAGTTTTGAACAGGTGGGAGACTTGCTGTTGGTCAAACCCTCCCCACCCAAACCAATGGGGGATAATCCGATCTTCTCCAGTGATTACGTCCTGCCCGATTCGCCTGATGATTATTCAGGAGACTTCAAAGGGTTTGCGGCTGAAGGTGGCGAGATAGATCATGGTAGTGTAGATCTGTCTCAGCTTGAAACCAGGCAATACACATTATCTGATAAGCCTGCTGAGGAAGCAGATCTGGTTGATGAACAAGTGGTTGTCATAGACGAAAAAGACCTGGAGAAAGAAGAAAAGGAAGACGAAAAGGACTTGGAGAAAGAAGAAAAAGAAGACGAGAAGGAAGCTGACAAAGCCGAAAAGGAAGACGAGAAAGAAGCTGATAAAGCGGAAAAAGATGCAGAGAAAGAGGAGAAGAAAGACGAGAAGGACAAAGATAAATAAGACTGAATATATCAGGCTATTAAAAACCAAAAGCTCTCCGGATGGAGAGCTTTTTTTATTGTCCATTTGGTTAGGATGCGGGATCCTGAAATTCTCTAGTTCGTTTATCTAATTCTGAGTCAATCAGGACCACAATTTTTTAGAGGATCCCTCATCCAGTTTGTCATTTAATAAAGTCATACCGGATACTATCCCCGGTCGTGCTGGCCAGCAGTATGCCTGGCGTTCCCAGCTCCCGCAGCCACAGCTCCCAGCTGCCGCTGAGCCGGTTGAGATATAAGAATCTGGTTTCATCTACCCAGCTGACATCCAGCATCAAGGTAATACCAAGTAGATCCTGGGGAGGGTCTCCAAGTCTGCCGACTTTGGGATAATGGCCGGCTTCAGTGAAGATAAAGTGCTCCCCGTCGGTTGACCAGGCTTCGAAACGCCGATCGCCGGAATCATAGATCACATCCCCGCTGCCGTCGACGTTGGCGATATGCAAGTCCACGATGGATGGCGCGCCAGGAGTGACCATGCTCAGGTATGCGATCTTACTGAGTTCCGGAGAAATGTGAACAGGCTCATGGAAGAATGGCACCGGGGTCAATATGGTTAATATCGATGGGGCCGACCCGTTGGAAGGGATATACCAGAGGGTAGTGTTTCCCGGAGGTTCATCCAGTGGGGCATGGGGAGGGATGGCGGCGATCAGGTAGCTGTCTGCCCCATACCAGGACACCGGGGGATAGTAATTATATTCACTGTAGGTCAACACGACCGGGAAGGTCAGCAGTTCTTCGATGCTGCCGCCGCTGGCACTGACCAGGCTGATCGATGTGTAGTTGGAAAGCGCGACCATTGATCCGTTAGGGGAGTAGTAGAAATCCCCTCCTAAAATTGGAGGGACGATGACGCTTAGCGCTCCTGTATCCGCATCTACATTGCGGAGCGCGTTGCCAAGAATCAAGCCTGGCCCTTCAAAAGTCATCCGGGTGTTAAAAGCCAGGGTATGGCTGTGGGGCACCCAGTCAATGCGGTAGGGCACTGCAGAAATGGCCTCGGTAGAATTTTTCATCCCGGAAAGATCAGCCAGTGTGACCAGAGGACGGACATTAGTACCGTCAGTATTTACAGCGTAGATCTCTTCGTTGTTCCAGTCGTACTGGCGGACAAAGGCAGCGATTAAGCCATCATCGGACAGGTAGATTTTGATCACGTCACCCAGGCTGGTCAGCTGAGTTGCTGCCGCACCTTCTTCCCAATACCAGACATCGCCATCCTTGACGTAAGCGATCCGTAAAAATGGGGCATGATCCGGAGTGGGGACTCCAGCGGGCTCCCCGGGGTCAAAATCAGGATCAACGGTTGGTTCGGCAGTTGGCGCTTCGCCACCGCTAGCTACAATCGTCGCAGCCACAGAGGTGGCGATGACATCTTCCGGAGGCAAACCAGGATCTGGTGTTGCAGTGCGGGGGGGCAGATATTCACAGGCCAGCGTGGCCAGGATTAGCAGGGCCAGGGCGAGTAATAAGGCTTTTTTGGGCGTCATGTGCTCCTCCGATGCCAGGTGATGATGTTTGTATGATTCTACACCAGTTTTAATAGGTCATTGTATTACACTTATAAAACGGTTTTTTAATCCTGGTTGTTACAGCATAAATCCCCAAACCTCCTGTCTGGTGCGATAATTCTCCTGGAAAAACTAAATTAGGCTGAATAGCAACCTGCGATCGTGTGAGTGTGATCAGGATGGCGGATTTTCTGAGTGTTTTGATGTTAAAATCCAATTAAGTTCAATATTGGCAGTTAACCTGGTAATCCCACTTCCAGCAACCCCCCAGCGGAGGTAATTATGAGCATTGATTCACCAGCTATTCCAGAGACAGCATCCCGACCTAAAAAGAAAAATTGTTTTCTGTGGGGTTGCCTGATCGTAGTGATCCTGGTCGTTGTGGGTTTTTGCTGCCTGAGTTCATTGATCATTTTGCCATTTGTGACTGATTTTGATCCTCTGGGTGTGAACCTGAGAGATCGGATTGAGGAATATATCCCCTGGCAGGAATTCCTGGATGATCCTTCCCTGATTCCCGGGTTTGAGGATTTCCTCGATGAAGGAATTGACACCTATCTGGATGAAGATTCTTTTCTGCCGGATGAGTTTTCTTCAGAATCACCTGACCCCTCTGACACCCACACGGACGCCTCCTCCATCCCAATGGCAAATTATTCCGCCAACAATTTCCCGGTATCTTTCCTCTACCCGTCCGGATGGGACATTGAGACGGAAGATTATGCAGTCACATTCTATGATCCCAACAGCTACACATATCTCTATGTGGGGGAAGATATGGTTGATGAAGGCACTACCCCCGAGATAGTCGCCGATGGTGTGATGGAATCCTTAATGGAAGAATCCCAGGAGGGAACATTCCAGCTGATCTCCTCCGAACCCTGGCAGGTCCCGACAGGAGAGGATGCCCATCTAAATCAAATGGAATGGACGGATCTGGAAGGTTATTTTGTGTGGGCTTATGACCTGGAAATCGTCGCGGGGGAATCCAATATCTTCTTTTTCATCTCCGGGGAGGAACCCGGGGATATCGCCTTATACGGCGATTTGCTGCGGATCATAATTGATAGTTACACGCAGGAGTGATATTTATTAAATAACAAAGCATCTATCAAGGAGACGGTTTCCGATCAGGAAGCCGTTTCCTTTTTAAATTATTTCAGACCAATCCTAAATCCTGGCTGTTTTTCTTACTAATTTCATCCCCAAATCCTCCATCGTTTCTACACAACTTAAAGAGATACTGATCCTGTAGAAACTAAAAGAATACCTTAGAGGAGGTAATAATGTTTTTCTACAGACGCCCCGGATGGGCTATTGGATTCAAGATTTTTTTGGTTATCATGCTGATTGCCGGCGGAACCTTTATGGTCCGTTCCGCATTCCAGGCTGGAGTTATGCAGGGCGCGGTGGTAGAGGGAGGCGAGATCACAGCACCCTACTTCTACCCTCACATGAAAGGCTATGCCTTTAATCCCGCAGGAGGATCATTTTTGCCAGTCCTGGCGATCTTTTTGGGCGGGATCCTGCTGATCAAGATGATCAGCTCGATCGTTGGCCTGGTGATGTTCAAGCGCTGGAAAACCGAAGGCGGTCCCGATTGGGATGAAATGAAAACCTGGAAGCATCGCAATGTTCGGCACCCCCATCATTTTGGCCCATGGCATCCAGGACCCTGGGGAGCTTACTATATGAAGGATGAACCAGGAACAGAGGCTGATACCCCTGAAAGTGGGGAAGAAAAAGATAGCTAATCCTGGAAACCAGACACGGGAGAACCCCTCCCGTGTTTTGGTTTTAATCTCCTTGATGATAAGGAAGGTAAAGCTGTGTTATCCTACGATTAACCAAGTCGAGAATATATTCAATGAACGAAACCATCCTTGTAGTAGACGACGAACCGAAAATAACCCAACTGGCCAGGGATTATCTGGTTGAGAACGGTTTTAAGGTTTTAACCACCGGAGATGGTCTGCAGGCTTTAGCTATCAACCGCCAGGAAAAACCGGATTTGATCGTCCTGGATCTGATGCTGCCTGGCATGGACGGCCTGGATGTGTGCCGGGCGATCCGCAAGGAATCTGATGTGCCGATCATCATGCTCACAGCCCGGGCGGAGGAAGCCGACCAGCTGATCGGCCTGGAGCTGGGCGCGGATGATTACATCACCAAGCCATTTTCCCCCCGGGCCCTGGTGGCCCGGGTGCGGGCGCTTTTACGCCGGGCCAGGGGTGACCTGCTCCAGGCAGAGGTTCTGCGATCAGGCAGCCTGGAACTGGATCTGAAAAAAATGCAAGTAAAACTCAGCGGGGAGATCATCCACCTCACCCGCAGTGAATATATCCTGCTGGAGGCCCTGGTCAAACACGAAGGACAGCCCCTGAGCAGAGAACAGCTGCTTGAGCATTTACACGGGGTGGTTTTTGCCGGAGTGGACCGCAGTGTGGATTCCCATATCAAAAACCTGCGCAAAAAGATCGAGCCCGATCCAACGGACCCGATCTATATTCAAACAGTCTATGGTTATGGTTATAAATTCCTGGGAGATCTGGAATGAAAAAAAACCGCCCCCCGTTCAATAAACCCCCGGGAAAGGGATATGGAGCGTGGAAAACCGGCTCCTATGGACCTCCCTGGCAGGGTGGTTTCGAGCATTTTTCCAAGGCCCATATAGACCAACGCCGCAAGATGGGCTGGCGATTCGCTGGGGGCTTATTATTCCTGGGGATACCGATCCTGAGCATGGGTGTGGTCCTGGGATTGGTGATCGGTGGCAACCAGGAACTGCTGGGATCGAAAGATCTAAGGCGGCTGATGTTCTGCTCTATCCCCTTCCTGGTGCCGATCATTGGTATGCTGATAGGCAGCCTGGGCATGCGCCGCTGGGTAAATCCCCTGGCGGATGTGATGAGCGCGGCCGAATCCCTCTCGGAAGGTGATTTCAGCGTTAGGGTGGTAGAGAAAGGGGACCGGGAATTCCTGAAACTGGCCCAATCCTTTAATCATATGGCTGAGGAGCTGGAACACGCCCAGCTGCAGCGCCGCAATATGACCGCGGACGTTGCCCATGAACTGCGCACACCGCTGCACATTTTGCAGGGCAATCTGGAAGGCGCCCTGGATGGGGTATACGAAGCTTCCCCGGATTATTTTCGCTCCATGCTCGAAGAAACCCGCCTGTTACAGCGCCTGGTGGAAGACCTGCAGACCCTTTCAATGGCGGAATCGGGCACGCTGGATTTCCATTTCCAGAAATTATCTATGACCGAACTTCTGGAGGATGTGATCACCAGCTTCAGCGGGAGGGCGGAAGAGGCCGGGATCCAGTTATTAATAAAAGCTTCTGAGCAGAGTGAAGAACTGACTGTTGAAGGGGACTGGCACCGGCTGGACCAGGTTATCGGCAACCTGGTGGCCAATGCCACCCGCTACACCCCGGAAGGAGGACAGATCACGTTAGGTGCCATCCGGGAAGGAGACTCAATTCTGGTTGCAATCCAGGATTCAGGGGAGGGCATCCCTGAAGAGGATCTGCCTTTTGTATTCGACCGCTTCTGGAAAGGCGATAAAAGCCGCTCCCGGTCGAGCGGCGGCAGCGGTCTGGGCCTGGCCATCGCTCGCCAGCTGGTAACAGCCCATGGCGGGGCGATCTCGGTCGAGAGCCAGGAAGGGGAAGGCACGACCTTTACGGTCAGGCTGCCGGCCGCTGGATAGACTAAATCAGGATGCGTGATCCCTTCAAGGAACCCGCATCTATCTCTGATATAATAATATGGAAACGGTTCCCTCCACAGGGAACCGTTTCATTTTAAGGAAGAGGACGAGGATGACGAGTCCTAATCTCCTTGATCTATCCAAAAAGCAAAAGCACTCCCATTCGGGAGTGCTTTTTTGTTATTAATCTTGGCGTTAAGAGCCTGCCTGAGAGACTCGATTTGGTTATTTTGGTAGCAGTCATGAGCGAATGATCAGCTAAAAATAATAAAATTGGGATCCTATTGACAGGAGTATTATGGTTATCTATACTGAAAATATGATCCGGCGAATGGGGGGAATGAAGAGTACCGGATCGATCAAACAAAAATTACAAATTCACTTTTCCGGCTGGATTTGGCCCCCCGGAGATAATGATCATGACCAAGAAGATTTTGTTTGTGGGGGTATTGGTTTGGTTATTGGCAGCGGCAGCTGGTCCCAACGTCGTTTCAGCGGAGGTGGATTCTCTCGCTTCGCCCACTCCGCGACCGACGGAACGGATCACCGCTCCAGTGATATCCGGGATCAACCCGGATGCTGTTCTGTCGGAGGGAACTCTGGGGGAGTCCCATCCCTCCGACAGCTTTCTACCGGGATCGATTTCGCTGCCAGTCCCTATGGATCCTCCAGCTTTTGTTGAGCTGGAATCCCAATCCGGGAGTAAGGAAGATTCGCCAGAAACCCTGACTGGTGACTTTGAAAATATCAATTGCGGACCAGCAGCCCTGGCCTTGGCAATGGAAATCCTGGATCCTACAGGAAAAGATAGTAAGCCAACCACCGACCAACTGAGTGGTTTTATGTCATCTCGGGGATTGATGTATGATTGGGGCACTGGCGTAGAGGAGCTGGCTTATGCAGCCAGGGAATTTGGTTATGAAGGATCCATCCCGTTTCAAGGTTGGAGTTTTGAGCAGCTGGTTGAGATTTTAAAACAGGGAAAACCGGTTGTAGTCCCGCTGGGAACCAACGGGGAGAATAGACCGGGCCATTTTGTGGCTTTGTCCAATATATCTGAAGATGGTATGTGGATCACTTACTATGATCCAAAAAAAGGAGAAATAAGCCTATCCCGGGAAGAGTTCTTATCTTTCTGGAAGATACAAGGCAGCGCCGGTATGATCCCGCAAAAGGAATCATCGCCGTTAGCTGCGGATCCTATGCTGCCCTGGATGGGCCTTTATGGAGCGATCTCTGCCCTGGCCCTGACATTGAACCAATCAGCCGGTTGGAAAGAATCCAGAGTATTTGCGGGGTTAAGAAAAAAGCTGGACAATCCGCGTCGGAAGGGTATTGGCGCTGGACCGCTGCCTCCCATAGAACCGGAAGTAGTTCAGGTTCCGCGATTCGAGACCAAAACTGTATACAGGGGGATCAAAACAGTAGATGTGGAAATCCCGGAATACGAGACCAGAAAAGTGAAAGTGGGAATCCGGGGAATCAGGAAAGAAGTGCCCCAATATGAAACACGAAGGGTACAGGTGGGGGTTGAGTCAGTTACAAAACGGGTGCCGGTTTATAACACCAAGAAAGTCCAAACCGGAACCAGGTTGGTGAAGAAGGAGATCCCGGTCACCCGCTATAAGATTAAAAAAGAGATGGTTTGGAAAAAATACACTAGAAGGGTTCCTGTCTACCGGAATTTAGGATCCAAGAGATTTGTGATCGGCTATAAAAACGAGACCCGCTGGAAACGGGTGCAGGTCACCAGGAAAGTGCCGTATCAAACCACAAAAAGAATAAAAGTACAAGTTCCTGTGTATGAGAATAGGAAAGTCATTTCCGGTTATAAGGTAGTGTCCGAAAAAGTGCCAAAATTCGAGCAGAAGCGGATACTGGTGGGTCACAAGATCGTTAATGAGACTGTCCCCATTTTTGAGGACCAGCAGGTCCAGGTCGGCACCAAAACCGTTCAGCGCCAGATGCCAGTGTATGAGACGGTGAGGGTCGTTGCGGGATATGATGAAATTCCAACACACCAGCAAAAACTAGATCCCGTTGAACAAAAAATGAAAACCATCTGTGAGGATCACGGACTCCGTGATTTGGTAGGAGAGAGAGATTTTGAAGTTACTGATGTTGTGTACTTAAAAGGAGGTCCTGGCGCAGGATTTGGTATGGAAAAGGTAGAAAATAGTTGGTCAGGATTTTATGGAGGAGGGGGTGGCGGAAGTACTCCGTGGATGTTATTGCTTAAGTTGGCCAGCAGAGCTCTTGTTTGGGTACGAGACTGCACAAATATTTTAGAACGATTAGGTGCAAAGCCTGACGCCCAGGCAATAATTATGTATTCAGGTAGTACAGATAGTAAAAAAATAGAAGAGATTGTTGTGATGAATCAAGGAAATGAACCAATAATTGTTAGGTATATTAATATCAAAAATTCTAAAAAAATCCCTACCGATGAAAACTATATTCAAGTTTATCCTTATAGTAATAATAAAACTTTCAGTGAGATGGATACAGTTTCCCCTGGAGATTATAGAATTTTTGCTATAGATCAAACAGTAAAAATATCTCCAGATGTAATTAGGACTCTATTGATTCAGTTCTCAACTCCTAGTAATAGGTCAGGATTTTTAATCCATGAAAT
>Ga0209013_10001813_pt1 | contig 19634 bp, 14 predicted proteins | sample Cruoilmetagenom2_FD_187291 | JGI IMG/M metagenome (GOLD analysis project Ga0209013, IMG submission 187291) | Oil polluted marine microbial communities from Coal Oil Point, Santa Barbara, California, USA - Sample 2 (SPAdes) (version 2) | ecosystem: Environmental > Aquatic > Marine > Oil seeps ...
AAATTAGACGAACACCGGGTTTCCGCAATTCTGCTGGAAGCAAACCAGAGGGATGCCAAAAGAATTGCAAAGCGTATCCAGCAGGTCATCGAAAACCAGACCGTTACAGAACTTTCAGACAGATGCAAAACCATTTTCCTGGGGGGGGTCTGCTATCCGAAAAGTGAAATCGATCCCTCTGATTTCCTGAATATGTCCATCTCCGGAGGAGCGGATTTTCTCCTCCGGATCAACGTGCAATAACCCGCATATTTCATCTCACCACCGCAAAAGAGCAAAATAGAGGTCAGGGATTCATGTGGGGCAACCGTCCGTTAAAAATGAAAAATATTGAGTTAATCTGTAAGGTTTGTCCTCTTATGAGATAGAATATGATAAGATTTTTTGAGCGTCACGCTGTCGGCAGGAGGCAAGTTCGCTGTGCCATACATCCATGCTATGCGATATACAGGTTTGGTATTGATTCTTATTTTCCTGATTCTCTGCCTGTCCGTAACCTGCGGTAGAGGGAAAGATGATGCACCCCATGCCGTCATATTCATCTTGATAGATACCCTGCGGGCTGACGGGCTGGGTTGTTACGGCGCTGGAGAAAAGGCCTCGCCCCGGATTGATGCTCTGGCCCGGGATGGCGCCCTGTTTCGTCGTGCCATCAGTCCTTCTTCCCGGACACTTCCATCGATCATGTCTATAATGACTTCACTGCCGCCATCTCTGCACGGACGGATTTACCCGATGGAGGATAAATTAAAAGCGCTGTCCCCGGATATTACAACACTGGCCGAAGCGCTCCGGCAACGAGGATACCGGACTGCCGCTTTTACGGAAGGCGGCTATATCTCTTCCTTTTTCGGCTTCGACCGCGGTTTTGATTTTTATCGGGAACCCGGAACCTCAGGGGAGCAAAAGGGAGGAGTAAAGGAAACATACAGGCATGCGGAGGCATGGCTGCGTAAAAATTCAGGAAACAGATTTTTCCTTCTCCTGCATACCTACCAGACGCATCTTCCTTATGAACCGCATGAGGATACTTTCCAGGCCGATACGTCGCTACCCTTTCCTCAAGGTTTCGGTTTTGACCATAAGGGAAAATTCGAGGCAGATCCCTCTTCCCTTTCTGAAAAAGAATTGGAGGCTGTCCGCGAGCTATACCGGGGCGAGATACAATATGTTGATCGATATATCGGCAAACTGGTCACACTTCTTAAGGAGCTGGATATTCTGGACCGGAGCCTGATTGTTTTCACTTCGGATCACGGAGACGAATTTTTCGAAAGATTGCATTTTGGGCACAGTCGCACCCTTTTTGAGGAACTGGTCCATGTTCCGCTGATTTTCCACTATCCGGAGATGATCCCCTCCGGAATCATTGTTGACCAGCAGGTGAGTTTACTGGATATTTTCCCCACCATAATGGAACTTTGCAGCGGGAAAATAGAAGGGAATATTTTTTTTGGAAGAAGTCTCATGCCTTTCCTGTCCGAAGCTGCATCAAAAGTTTTCGCTGCACCCGCTTACAGCGAGGTCTACCGGTATAACTATCTGGCGTCCATCCGCTTCAAGGAATACAAATATATCCTGCATTTGAGAACAGGCAAAGGGGAACTCTACAACCTCGTTTCGGATCCGGGGGAGAGAAACAGCCTTGTAGAAAAGGAGGCAGCGACCGCTCGAGAGATGCATCAGAAGCTTACCGAATATCTTCAGAACGCCGCGGCCGTCAGGAAAACATTGAGACAGGGTGGAGCCGTGGGAGCACCGGAAGAGGAGCTCCGCGAAGAGTTGAAAGCCCTGGGCTATCTGCAGTAAGGGGGTTAGCCCGCATTTCTCACCAGGTATCGTCGCGAAACGGCGAAGATGCCTGCAGATTCGGCATTGCAGCAGATAGCTGGTGAGGGTTAGATCTTCTTCCTTGACTCATTACACGAGTTGAGCTATAGTTTTCCCCGGAAAACAGCAGGGAATTTTCATCAAATCAAGAGGCAATTCCTGCGAGAGAGGAGAATATTATCCCGGTGTCAGAAAGAATCTGCGGTACTATTTGCCTGACAACGGAAAGCAAAGTCCACCTGGTTGAGCTTGTCCATTATCTGGCGGACCGTTTTTTTGAAATTGCCGGTTTTGAAGACGAAGCCGTTTCAAGGTTGACCGCAGCTGTGCGCGAGGCGGTGAATAACGCCATAGAACACGGCAATAAGATGGATCCCGAGAAAAAGGTCCAGCTGGGCATTACCCTCGAGAAAGATCGTGTTCTCATTACGGTGAGGGATGAGGGGGAGGGATTTGATGCGGAGTCCGTACCTTCTCCGCTGGATGGTGAAAACCGTTTAAAGAACGGCGGCCGGGGGATTTTCTTTATGCGAAAATTTATGGATCGCGTAGAGTTTCACAAGCTACCGGATGACGGGACAGAGGTCATAATGGCCAAAAACCTGCCGGATTGATGGGCGGGGCAGGAAACAGAAGGAGTCAATATGCGTGATAAACTACAAATTGATAACAGAAAAGTTGGAGAAGTAGCCATTTTTGAGTTAAAAGGAACCATTACGCTGGGCGAGGGAGACGTGATTCTGAAGGACGCCATTCATGAATCCCTGAAGAAAGGTGAGGACAAAATCCTCCTGGATCTTGGGAAGGTCAAATACATGGACAGTTCCGGAATCGGTGAACTGGTGGCATGCTATACGTCGGTGACCAATAGGGGGGGGCAGTTGAAACTTCTGAATCTCAAATCAAGAGTTCTGGAACTCCTCCAGGTGACACAGCTTCTTTCGGTATTCCAGGCCTTTGATGAAGAGGGGGAGGCGATCCAGAGCTTCAATTAATCCAGCTTGCAGCGCAATGAGAATGACGGGCTATCTAAGATAGCCGATCGCCCGTAAACGCTCCCGGGTTTCTTCATCAATCGTCAGTTTCCCCCGCTCCGCTAACCGCTTTCTTTCCTCTTCGGGCAGAAGTGCGAGAAGCTTCGCCAATTCAGCGGAACCATTTTCCTCCCTCCCAGAGAGAAGATTCATCTTTTCTCCGGGATCTTCCTTCAGGTCGAAAAGCCGGTCAGATGTATCAATGTGTCGGGGCGAGATGTGCGCGATGCCGCCGCCGAAGTGATGAATGTATTTCCACCGGTCGGACCGGTACAGGCATTTTGAATCCAGATAATGGGTTTCGGAAACGATGTTCCGTCCGGGGACCGGCGGCTTTCCGTAAAGGCATGTATCAGAGAGATCTTCCCCTTGCATGACCGGGGGGACGGGCAGGTTCAGAAGGCCGAGGATGGTCGGCGCCACATCCATGCTCTGGACATAGGACTCGAAAGTGAGGCCCTTTTTTATGCGGTGGCCGGAAAAGATCAGCGGAATTTTCAAGACTTCATCATAAAGATTGTAACAGTGTTTGAAGAAGCCGTGTTCATAAAATTCCTCTCCATGGTCTGACGTGATAATAATAACGGTGTTTCCACGCAAGCCGCGGGATTCCAGGGCGTGGACAAAACGGCCGATCTGGCTGTCGGCATATAAAATTTCGCCATCGTAGAGGGCGTTTAAGATTTCAAGATCCTCTGAAGCGGGATGCGCTTCCCCTCCTCTCAGAATTTCTTCAAAGTAATCATTTGCCCTGGACGCCATTTTTTTGGGGTCCATATCCTTCCGTAGATCTGATGTGAGGAAGCGGCTGTTGTACGGCTCGGGAGATTCGTAAGGATCGTGGGGATCCATGAAGTGAAGATACATGAAGAATCTTTTTTCTCCGTATCTGTCCAGATGGTGAATGGCCTGCGTCACCACCGCTTCAGGGCTTCCGAAAATAGAGCGGTTCACTTCATCGAATACAAGAAACCCCTGGTCATATCCTCTCCCTTCTCCCAGTACGGGAGGCGTCACTTTCACCACGGAGCTGCTCGATACGGCTATGGTTTTATATCCTCGGTCCATGAGCAGCTCCGGAAGGGTCAGATAGGGTTCGAAGCGGCGGCGATAGGCCGGCGCGCTGATAATTCCAAAAAAATCGGAAGCCGGTCTGGACGTGAAAAGACAGTAAACCGAAGGATAGGTGACCGGTGCCTGGGCAATGGCATTTGCAAAACGGACGCCCTCCCCGGCGAGTTTGTCCATGAAAGGGCTGGTGGGACGGGAATACCCGTAACAGTGAAGACGATCAGCGCGCAGGGCGTCGAGAAGAAAAATGACCACATTACTCTTTACACGGTTTTCCCTGCTGTTTTTCAAGCAGAGATAACTGCAGGAGATGATCTGGATCATAAACAGGGCGAGGGCAAGGAAGCACAGGGTATGTCCACTTCGGCCCGAAAAGAAACGATATATCGCCTCATGAAAAAAATGCCGGATCACTGCCGTGAGGCATGCCAGGCCCAGCAGAAAAACAATGAAAGTGGCTTTATGCGCATGGAGGAAAGCGCGGGTCCAGGGCCAGAAGGAGAATCCAGGGAACAGGGCAAAAAAGATCCAGAAGCCTGATAGCAGGGAAAAAAGCGGTTGAAGATCCTGTCTCCGGAAAAAACGATCCGCGAAAAAGAAAAATGCGCCTCCACACCAGGCGAGAATCGCCCAGGCGGAGAAAACAAGCATGGAACGGAAAATAGTATAGAAAAGACCCGGACTGAAATGGGAGTAGGCGGAGGCCCATATCAGGCTGAGGATACATCCTGAAAGAATTCCCAGGGTCAGAGCGGCTTTCAGGATTGGCCGGAGATGCCCTTCTCTCTTCACGCCGTCTACTTTTATATGACCGTCCGGCATGAGCACACTATGACTCTACCCGGCTGTCTATTTCCTCGTAGTAATGTTTATCCACCAGGATCTTTCTTGGCTTGCTGCCCTGGGGAGGGCCGACGATCCCGTCCGCTTCCATCATGTCGATGAGCCGGGCGGCCCTGGTATATCCCAGGCGGAATTTACGCTGCAGGTTGGAGATGGAGGCAATGCCCGTGGATACGACCAGGCGAACAGCGGAGTCATACATTTCGTCTCCGTGATCCCCTTTCCTCTTCTCTGCAGGCCCTTCTTCTTTCCCGGACAGGACGGATTCATTAAACTCCGGTTTGCCCTGGGACGTCAGATAGGTGCAGAGCCTGATCACCTCCTCCTGGGAGATATAAGTGCCGTGAATCCGGATCAGACGGGATGTGCCCGGGGGCAGAAAGAGCATGTCGCCCTTGCCGAGAAGCTTTTCTGCGCCGTTGGTATCCAGGATGGTTCTCGAATCTACCTTGGAAGCGACCCTGAAAGAGATCCTCGAGGGGAAATTGGCTTTGATCAAGCCGGTCAGGACATCTACGGAAGGCCGCTGGGTGGCGATGATCAGGTGAATCCCAACCGCCCTTGCCATCTGGGCAAGCCGGGTGACATATTCTTCTATCACAGCGGAAGAAAACATCATCAGATCAGCCAGTTCGTCTATTACGATCACAATGAAGGGAAGGGGGGCCACATCCGGGTCCTTCAATTCCCCCGCTTTTTTGGCTTTCCTGATATATCCGTTGAATTGCTTGATATTTCTTACCTTATACGCTGCAAGCTTTTTATAGCGCGATTCCATTTCCTCGACAGCCCAGCGCAGAGCGTTTGCGGCCAGCTTGGGCTCGGCCACCACAGGTGTAAGAAGGAAGGGAATGCCTTCGTACAATCCGAGCTCCAGCCGCTTCGGATCGATCATGATGAATTTCACCTCATCGGGTGTTGATTTGTAAATGATGCTGCAGATAAAACTGTTGAGACCCACACTCTTCCCCGAGCCGGTGGAGCCGGCAATCAGAAGATGGGGCATGCGGGTTAAATCGGTGACATAGGATTCGCCATGGATCAGCTTCCCCAGGCAGAGCGTTAACCTGGATCTGGATTCATTATACGTATCGGATTCGAATAGCTCCCGCAGCCGGATCGTCTCCCGGATCCGGTTGGGAACTTCTATTCCCACGGTTGATTTTCCGGGAAGCCTGTCAATTCTTATGGATTCCGCTTTGAGGGCCAGGCAGAGATCATCCGACAGGGCGGTTATGCGGCTGTATTTGATCCCCGCGCTCGGTTTGAATTCGAAGGTGGTCACCACGGGTCCGGGGTGAATCTGCACCACGCTCCCGTCGATTTTAAATTCCTTATATTTTGCGCTGATGAGACGGGCTTCGGAGACGAGTTCTTTTTCGTTGATCTTACTTTCTTGGTCGCAGGTTAACAGGAGAGACACGGGAGGCGATACGTACTTATTATCTCCATTGATCCTGTGAATGGATCGGATCACATTTTCTTCGGAGGGGCCGGTCGGGCTTTCAGCAGGTTTTGTAACAGGAGGCTGTGCCTGCGGCACCTGTTTTCCTGCGGGCTGTATTTTCTGTTTTCGTGATTTTTTTTCTCCGGTTACTTTAATCTTCTGTACCTTGCTCGTATGTTTTTCCAGGACTTTCCGCCTCATCTTTTCTTTGCGGTGTAATTCCCTTTTTCTGGCGATGGTATTATTGAGATTGAAAATGCCTTTTTTAATCAGTTTGCTCAGTTTAGAAGCCGCTCCACTGAAAGAAAAATGTGTTGTGAGGACCACGCCCAGAAACAGAACGGTCACTGTAATGATGAGGGCTCCGGGCTTTTTCATTATACTGATCAGGCCGTCTGAAAGGATTCGTCCGATTTCACCGCCGGATCTATTGATCATGAGATGGCCGCCTATCTCGATTTTTTCAACAGTCAGGTTGATCAGCGTAGCCAGGCAGAGCAAAAGCAGGCCGATTCCGATACCTTTGGTATACCGGTATTCAGGCCTCCGGTTCCAGAATCTGTTCCAGCCCATGAAGAACAGGATGATCGGAATGAGATAAGCGGTAAGGCCGAAGAGGCCGATGAGAAGTACTGCAATATTTGCACCGAATTTGCCGATGTAGTTTTCCGTATATTCCTTTTTTCCGGAATGATGCAGAAAAGAGGAATCAGCATAGTTGTAAGATACCAGGCTGATAATGATAAGTATGGCCAGGGCGAGTAAAAGGATTCCTAAGAATTCATTCAGCCACCGGTAGCGGACGGGCGCCTTCATTGGAGGACCTCCGGTTCCCTTTATTTTCTAAGTGATTTCGATATTGTCCCGATCATAGCAAAAACGATTTTTAAAATCAAAAAAATAATGAAAAATCAGCACAGGGGGGCAGGCGTTATTTTTTGGCCAGTGACAGGTACAGTTCCGCGAACTGTTCAAGAGAGAGGACCTCGGCCCGGACAGAAGGGGAGAGGTGCATCGAAAGGAGACGATCTTTCATGGCCTCTCTTGACACACCCGGGCAGGCGGAGGAGAGATTGTTGACCAGCGTTTTTCTCCTTTCCGCAAAGGACTTTTTGACGAAAGCCAGGAAGTCTGTAGGGTCTGAAACAGGAACCGGTGGTTTTTTTCTGATCGCCAGTTTCAACAGCCGGGCATCGACCCGGGGTGCAGGCTTGAATTTCCTGCCGGGGACCAGAAATGCTTTCTCCGTCTGGCAATAAAACCCGGTTTCAACGGTCAGATAACCGTACTGTTTACTGCCCGGATCGGCAGTCAGCCTGTCGGCGACTTCCTTCTGGAACATAAGGACCATGTTCGAAAATAGGGAACGGAAAGCGAAGAGCCGCTGAAGAATGGCGGTGGAGACGGCAAAAGGAAGATTTCCGACGACCTTCCACGCTTCACCGGGATTGAGACTTTTTTTGGCTTCCTGGAAAAGGTCGAGTGCGAGAATATCACCGGGGATGATCCGGACATTTTCTTTTTGTGTGGCTGCCAGCAGCTTATAATAATATGAATCGATTTCAACGGCGGTAACCCGCAATCCGGATTCCTCCAGCAGGGCCGTCAGGTACCCCGGACCGGCGCCTATTTCCAGCACCGCCATACCCGGCTCCGGCTCCAGGAGCGCTACAATTTTTCGCAATACCGCCCGGTCCATGAGGAAGTTCTGGCCGAGGGGCGGCTTATTTTTCCTTTTTCTTTCCCGGACCGTTCTTTTATTCATTTTCAGCAGTATACCGAAATCGGCATACAGAATCCAGGAGTCCCCTGACTACTTTCCCCATTCTATTTATTTTTCCCTGTAATTCTGTTAGAATGGTTTGATTGGGATGGCTTTAAACCACTGAATTTATTAAAAAAGTGAGGCATAGATGAAAGTTCTCATTACCGGAGGAGCCGGTTTTATCGGTTCCCATCTGGCAGAAGGGTACCTGAACCGGGGAGACGAGGTGTATATCATCGATGATCTTTCCACAGGGTCACTTCGGAACATCCAGTCCATCGAGGGCCAGGACCGATTTCACAAAGTGATCGACACCATTTTAAACGAAGAAATCATGCTCGAATTGACAGGCATCTGTGATGTGATCATTCATCTGGCTGCTGCGGTGGGAGTGAAATATATCATTGAAAATCCCCTTCTTTCCATTGAAACGAATGTGCGCGGTGCTGAGATCGTGTTGAAATCAGCCCATAAGTTCAGAAAAAAGGTCTTTATCGCATCCACTTCGGAGGTTTACGGAAAAAACACAAAGATGCCGCTCCGCGAAGATCACGACAGAATGCTGGGGCCAACGACCATCGGGCGCTGGTGCTATTCATGTACCAAGTCACTCGACGAATTTCATGCGCTGGCCTATCACAAGACCGAAAAGCTCCCCGTCATCATTGCCCGTTTCTTCAATACCGTCGGGCCCAGGCAAACCGGCACATATGGCATGGTCGTTCCCCGTTTTGTCATGCAGGCTTTGAAGAACAAGCCCCTGACCGTATTCGGCGACGGGAAGCAGACCAGGACCTTCACATATATCGGGGATGTCATCAAAGCGGCCATGAAGCTGATCGACAGTCCTTCTGCCGTGGGAGAAATTTTTAATATCGGGGGCATAGAAGAGATTTCCATCGCCGACCTGGCGAAAAAGGTGATTGCTGCAACCGGCTCTTCCTCTGAAATCAGATACATCCCGTACGATGAGGCATATGAGGAAGGGTTTGAAGACATGCCCCGGAGGGTTCCGGATATCAGCAAACTGCAGGAATATATAGACTACAAACCGGAAACGGATCTGGATGGAATCATTCACAAAGTTGTGGACTATCTGAAAGCTTTCGGAGATGCCAGAGAAGAAAGCCCGGTTATTTCGAAATATGATCCTTCGCCATTGAAGAGGATTATTCGTGGTTAATTTCCTCTTCCTTTCTCCTTAACCGTTCCGCATTAAACCGACGATCCTTGCCGGAGGTTGCGACGGCGGTATATTATATGGTCAGGAAGAAGAGAAAAGGCAAAGCATGGAAACAGGCCAGGGGTCCATGCTTATGCTGTTTTATGATCGTCCTTCTCTCCATGTGTTTTCACCAGCGCTTTTATGCGGATATTTCCAAAGAAGGGACAGACAGGGAAGCATGGGGACTGGAGGTTGCACTCCGGGGCATTCGCATGACACCGGTGGATCTCTCTTTTCCAAAAGACCATCTCGGGCTCGAGGCCGGGACGCTTCCCTTGCTATCCGGCCTGCTCAGGTCCCCTCTCTCCTACCGGGAATGTGTGGATGATTTCATGGCTCTTCCTGTCCATCCCTGCGGACCCACCGGGCTCCTCGAAAAAATGATCAAAACAGGGATGGGTCTGGCGTATCCGGAGCCGGGCGAGAGAGAAGCATCCCATTCCCCCCGGGTCGATCTGCTTGGCTATCTCCCGGAACTGGAGGGGGCCCTGTCCGCGGCCTGTGATGTCTGCAGTGAGAGCGGCGGGGGAAAGGATGCATGGTTCGTTCAGCGGGCCTGTGCGGAGATCCTCACAGGAACCGAGGGGGTCCGGAGCCGTCTCCTCGAAAACAGCGCGGCGGTTCTGGAGCGTATTTCGACCCAACCCATCCTTTTGGCAGGGTGCCGCCTGTATGCAACCGTGGATCGGATCGTTCCCTCACTGCAATCGATCACCGCTTTTCCGCCTGCTATCTGCAGCGAGGCAACCGGGGAGGGGTGGTCTGCATCCGGAAATATCAGTTACTACCGTGACACCGACCTCGGGCCTGTGGTGATCGGAGGTCCCGGAGAAAACCGGTATGAAGGGAGATTTTATTTGCTTGTCGATCCGGGAGGCAATGACCGGTACCTTTTTCAGGGAGTGGCGCCGGGTACGGTCTCGGTGATCATCGATCTCGAAGGCATCGACACCTATGAAGGAGAGGATTTTTCTCTGGCTACCGGCTTTTTCGGCATCGGTCTGCTCATCGACTGCTCAGGGGATGATACGTACCGGGCGGGAGATTTCACCTGCGGTTGCGGGATTGCCGGCCTGGGCATCCTGGATGACAGGTCGGGAAAGGATGTCTTCGAGGGGGGATGCACATCCCAGGGGGCAGGCGTTTTCAGGGGTGCCGGCATGCTCTGCGATAGGGAGGGAGATGATATGTACAGGGTGGATCTCTACGGTCAGGGATTCGGGGCGGCGGCCGGAGCCGGCCTGCTTCTGGATGAAAGGGGCCGGGATGACTACTTTGCCGGAGGAAAATACAGAGATTACCGCGAAGGGAGAAAATATTACCGGAGCCTGTCCCAGGGCTGCGGAATGGGATTTCGTCCGACAGTCCCCGGCGGAATAGGAATTCTGTGCGACCGGGAAGGGGATGATCGGTATGAGGGGGATTATTTTGTGCAGGGTACCGGATCATGGTATGGTCTGGGCATGCTTCTCGATCATGCGGGAAACGATGTTTATCAGGCCCGCAGATACTCCCAGGGCGCCGGAGTACATGCCGCAGTGGGGATTCTGGCCGATGATACGGGAGATGACCGCTTTCAATCCTGGGGCGTATCCCAGGGTACAGGTCATGACCTGGCAATAGGGATCCTCCTGGAGGGCGGCGGCCATGACCGGTATCTGGCATCATGGCTGTGCCGCGGCGCCGGGGCCTCCAACGGGATCGGCCTCTTTCTTGAGATGGCAGGCGATGATACTTACGGCGGCGGGGAACGGGAATGCGAGGGCTCGGGTCGAAGAAACCGTTCATTCGGTTCTGTGGGCCTCTTCATAGATTATGAAGGGAACGACACGTATGACCGGACAGGGCACAATCGTGGATCATGGCTCCAGTCGGAATACGGCATAGGGATTGATGTTGAAAAAACAGAGGATTTTCATTAAATTGATGGTGGTTTGCCTCCTCCTGTGCGGGGGATGCTCCTGGTATTTCCAGAGGATGCTCATGGAAAAGATTTTTACCAGGGCTACGGATCCCTCTCTGGACCCGGCAGGGCGGGCGCAGGCCGAAAAGGAGCTGGTTGATCTGGGAAAGCCTGCTGCCGGGTTTCTGGTATTCAAGCTGGTCACGGGGTCTGTATCAGAGACCGTACCTGCGGCTGAAATTCTGGCAAAAATGGGAAGGGAAGCGGTCGATCCTCTCTGCGGGGTGCTGCCGGCACTGAAAGGGAGAAGGCTGATTGCGGCGTTAGAAGCTCTGGGGAATACGGGAGATCGTGGAATTGTCATGACCCTCACGCACTATACTTCGCACGAGAACTGGAGAGTCAGAAGAAGCGCTTTGAAATCACTGAACAGACTCGGTGGGCAAAAAGAAACAGATTTTATTTTAAAGGCCGCAGCGGATCCCTGCCCATTCGTCAGGTTGGAATCTGTTCGGTTTGTCCAGGAGCATCCTTCGATGGAAGGGGAGGCGGTTCTTTTATCCTGTTTGAACGACGATTCCTATGTGGTTCGATTTAATGCGGCTTCTGCGCTGTCCGCGTATGCGGATAGCATTATACCCCGCCTGCAGGACATTCTGCAGTCCGTCTCGTCCCGGGAAAAACTTGCATTCATGGAAACCCTGAAATTGCTTCCCCCGGGTGTATCTGACGAAAGTCTCACCGCGCTGCTTGCGGATCCCGACTGGTCGGTCAGGGGTTATGCCGCCCTTGCCCTGGCGCAATCCGGAAGAAAAGCGCGGATACCGCTGCTGGAAGAACGATTAGAGGAGGAAAACAATCTTTTTGCCCGTGAGAGAATCGTCGAAGCCCTGGCGATTTGCAGGAAAAGGACGGAAAGCGGGCAGCCCCGGGGGAAAAAATGATTCGAAATATTTTAATCTACTTTGCCATTTTTTTCGGAGCCTTTTTTGTTTCTCTCCTGCTGGTACCGGTCTGCAGAAGGGTGGCTTTTGCCCTCGATGTGGTGGATCATCCGGCGGAACGGAAAGTGCATACCAGGGTAATGCCCCTCCTGGGCGGGCTGGCGGTCTTTTTGTCCTTCCTGGTCGTCTCTTTCAGCGGAGTGATCACTGTATTCAGCTTTAACACCTTCCCCTTCTTCCAGGATCTATTTCCCGGGCTCTTCTTTATGCGGGGGGGGATTCAGCAGGTATTGCATAAATTCTACTTTCTCATCGCCGGCGGCGTATTGATTTTCCTGATCGGCTTTATGGATGATTATCTGGGCGAACGGTTTTCCACACGATACAAATTCATCGGACAGATTCTTGCCGCCCTGCTGGTCACTTTTGGAGGCATCCGCCTGTCCATATTTCACAACGTTGTACTGGATGGTTTGCTGAGCATCATCTGGATTGTGGGCATCACGAACGCGTTCAACCTTCTGGATAACATGGACGGCCTGACGGCGGGGGTAGCGGTGATCAGCCTGAGCATCTTTTTCTTTGTAGCCCTGCTTCAGGGCCAGTTTTTTATTACCCTGATTCTTCTCGCGTTATGCGGCGCCATTGCCGGATTTCTTGTCTATAATTTTCCTCCCGCAAAGATTTTTCTGGGCGATGCAGGGAGCCTTTTCATTGGTTTTTTCCTTGGCGCTTTCACCGTCATGGAATCTTATGCAACGAAGACGCATCCGACTCTCTTCCCGGTGCTGATGCCCCTGATTACCCTGAGCGTACCACTGCTCGACACGTTTTCCGTTATGGTGATCCGAATCAAGAATCGGCAGCCGATCTATAAAGCAGATAAAAACCACTTGTCTCACAGACTTGTTGCACTCGGAATGACCCATCGGCAGGCAGTGCTGTTCATCTATCTCATCACCTTCAGCCTTGGCATAGGCGCAACCTTATTGACCATGACCTCCCTTGCGGGGAATATCATCATCACCGTTCAGACCCTTGCGATGATTTCCCTGATCCTCATCATCATGGCCAAGAAGAATATTGAAGAGAAATCGAGTAATGGTGCATGAAGTAACAAAATCCAGGGGCCTGCGGATTCTTTTTGTTGCTCTCCTCGCTCTGCTTTTTTTCATGACCCTCTATTTCGCCTCTTCGAGGCGTTCGATCCTGGGAGCGGATGGAATGCAGTTTATCCGGGCCGCCGAGAGGGCAATGGACAACCCATCTTCCCTTCTGAGCGTGCAATCCAAACGGCCGCCCCTGTATCCTGCGATCCTTTGCGCAAGCTTTTCTCTTTTCGGTAAAACCCTGCTGTCCCTCCATGTTTTCCCTTTTTTGATCATGCTGGCCTCTCCCTTTCTTTTTTATTTCCTGGTCCGCCGGGTAAGCGGCAGTTCCTGGTGGGCGCTTCTGGCCTCTTATATCCTCATCCTCTTTCCCAACAGCAGAGACATGATGAGCCATCCGCTCGCTGCATCATTCAGCGCTTTTTTTATGATCCTCGCCATGCTTCTCGTAGATTTATCAGGGGAAAGGAAAAGATATTTTATCGTCCTGCTTCCCTGTCTTCTTTGCCTTTTTCTCTTAAAATACGAACTGGCTCTTGCGGCGGTGATATTTGCGGGCTGCGGTTTCTTCCGGTTCCTGGAGACCGGATACAACCGTAAAAGAGGATTGATGATCCTGTTGTCAGCCCTTATTTTGATAATTCTGGTGATGGTATTTTCTCAGGTTTTTATGGAAAAGGAAGTGGTGCCCAGACGACTTCTATGGCAGTTGCAATCATTCCTGGCGCGTTTTGAAAATCCGATGAACGAGATTTACCTGTCTCGTGAATATGCATCCCTGATCCGGGAGGACCTGACAGGCTATTTCTCCTTTCCCGTGCCGTTGTTATTGCTTATCCTGCTGGGGGGGATTTACACGACTCGTATAAAACGAAAATATCTATTATGGTATTTTCTCATTCCCGTGACGCTATATAGCCTGATTTTTTTGATAGGGTATCGCCACCTGATGGTGCCACTCTTTACGCCTGTCACGCCGGTTTTATCCCTTTTTCTCACGCTTGGCATTGCCTTTTCCTTCACGCTGGCCCGGGAAAGAGTGAAATTCCCCTACAGGGCAGGTGTTTATGCAGGACTGGGCCTTCTTGTTCTGGTGGTGATTTTTTCTGCATACCGGAGGGCGGCCGGCCACTGGTTTTCGGAATCCCTTTTCCGGCGGAATACAGCTTCCATTAGCCGGCTTATGGAGAAAAATGTAGAGATGCATCCCCCCGTTTTCAGAACAGGATCCCATCGGGAGTTTTTTAAATTTGAAGAAGAATTGCTCGACCATGTTGCCGGATTTTGTCGTTCTCCGCATTATCTGTCACTGTGGGACTTACGCTGCGGGGGAGAAGCCATACAGATTACCTTTGAAAAAGACGATTGGCGCAGTCTGGTACATGCAGCTTATGCCGGGGACCGGCCCATACCCCCTTTTGAGATTGCTTCCCCGGCCACCTCTCCATCTTTAAATCACCTCGAATTGATATTCCGGCTTGCCCTCAGCCGCCCTGTGCATACCCTCCACTATACAGACCGCCATAGCACCCCCGGAAAAGATGATTGGATTCGTTTTTCCATCTCTCCGGACGGACACGAATGGCTTCCCGGTTATTTTTCCTCCCATCAGGGGGAGACCGTGACCTGGGGAGCCCATTTCAGGCAGGGGATTTCAAACCGGTCCGAAGTTTACCTGAAATACGAGCTTTATTCAGGGGATCTGAAACAGGACAAAAACAACGCGGGGGGAGCTCGCCTGGAAGGGATCTATCTGGGCTTGGACTTTTTGCCATGCAAGCCCTTCTTTGGGGAGGACTGGCCTGTTGTGTATCATGAAGGGGATTGAGCAATTGTCGGGAAAGGGTTCGACGGCGGAGAGGATTCTCTTCGGATTCCTCGGATTTTATATGCTTCTCCTTCTCAGCATTACGGTGCTGGTTTTCAGTTTCTTTTTCACGGACGGTTATGTGACAGTAAAACGCCTGGTCCTTTTTCCGGGCACAATTCTCCTTTCCGCCCTTTTTATTTTTGCCCTCTTCGAAATCAAGGGGATGGTCTTCCATTTCAGGCCGGCCGGATTGTTTCTCTTCGGATTTATGATGGCTTCCTTTTTTTCCCTGATTTCCGCCGTAAATGTGTATGAGGGGATCCGGCAGTGCCATCAAATCATCATCTTTTTTCTTGTCTACACTATCGTTGCCGGAACGTCTTCCCTGTTTCCGGGAAAAAGGACCGCGGTTCTCCTGCTGGTTCTCCTGGGGCTGATCGTGTCCCTCTACGGAGCGATCCAGTACTTTCATCTGGAGTACCGTTTCGACCTGCCTCTCCTGGGAAAGCCGGTTTCAACCCTGGGAAATAAAAACGTCGCGGGGCAATTCATCATTCTTGTGCTTCCCCTCTCCATGTCCCTCATCTTTATATTCAGATCTCTATGGAATAAATTTCTTTTTTCCGCGGTCACTGTGGTACTCCTGGCATATCTTGTAATGACCAGGTCCCGCAGCAGCTGGGTCGGGCTGGCTTTTGCATTGATTCTGACCGCCATTGTACTGCTCTGGCAGACAAGAGGCCGATCGTTCAAGCTCTTCAGCCCTAAGGAAATGACGGCTCTTATCTTACTTCTGGTCCTGGTCTCAGGATTCTTGATTGTTTCAGATTCCTATCTCAAGCGGATCGTCATGGCAGATACCCATTCGCTGGGGGATATGGGTGTTAAGCCAAATCGTTTTCGCCTCCTGACCTGGCAAACAACATGGGACATGTTTCTCCAGTCACCTCTTACAGGCGTCGGGGCCGGAAACTTTCAAATAATGTATCCCATGTTCCGCAGTAAAGAGGAAATGAAATTGCCCGGCCATACGGGAAGGATGGTAGATTATCCCCATAACGACTATCTGCAGGCCGCCGGAGAAGCGGGTATTCCCGGCTTGCTCATGTTTTCATGCGCCGTTTTCACAGGAGTCCTGTCTATCGCAGCCGCCATGTCGAAAAACAATTATCGACGCGGGGATTATATCCTCCTCGCCGGCGGATTCTGCGCCACAACGGCCCTGGCTATCTCCGCCCTGTTCAATTTTCCATTTCAGAACCCGGCCCTGGGAGCTGTTTTCTGGTTCATCGCCGGTCTGACCGGGCGATCATGGACCTCCTTCCAGATTGTTCCCGGAAAGATACGCTTTCTCCGCCGCCGTGTCATCCGTATCCTCGTTCTTTACGTACCCCTTGCGCTCCTCTGCTGGTGGGCGGCCGCCGCATTTTCCGCCCCCCCCCGGGCGGACTTTTATCTCAAGAAAGGGCTCAACCGGCAATGGCGCCAGGACAGCCTGGCAGCCCTGGCAGCGGTTAATCAATCCGTAGCGATCTATCCCTGCCTGGCGGAGCAGCATATCCTTCTCGGCTGGCTATATGAAGAAAAACATTTAAGGGCCCATGCCATCGAAGCATATGAGAAAGCGCTGACCCTGAATCCGACCCATGCCATGGCTTATTTCTTCCTGGGAATTATTTATGCGGAGCAGGGGCAGCCGGAGCGGGCCATCCATCTGTTTAAAGAAAGCATCCGCTTCAATCCGTTTTTTCCAAAAGCACACTACAGCCTGGGCAGAGTTTATGAAGGAACCGGGCGGTTTACGGATGCGGCGGGCTGTTATTATCGTGCGCTTGCGCTCGATTCTTCCATCAAAGAGGCGCATTACGCCCTGGGGAATATTTATTACAGGAGAGGAGAGTACATGACGGCAGCGTATGAATGGAAACAATTCCTGGCAAAGGACCCGGATTTTTTCGAGAGGGATGAACTGCAGGCCAGAATCGATAATATTACGGCTATGTTGAAAGAGAGGCGGGATGCGGCCGGAAAATAAAAATCAGGAGAAAAATAAAGAAAATAATATCCCGCCCATGTCCCGGAGACGTTTTCTGGGATGGACGGGAATCTTCCTTTATGTGCTCACGATCTATGCGACCCTTCCCTGTGCGCCGGCCATTCAAAAGCTTCTGGTCCAAAAACTGGGAGAACCGGCCGGAATGCTCGGGGGCATCCTGACCGTCCTTCTCGGGTTAACCGCTTTAATCTATTATTTCGTGAAAAAGAGGGGGGCACGTTTAAGAATTCTGATCAGTACGTGCATTGTGACCACGCTTTATATTCTCGCCTTTTACTATCTTGTCGTCTTCCCGCCGGAGCAATTCCATTTCGCGGAATACGGTCTCCTGAGCTGGCTTCTTTTTTTCATGGCCAGAAAAGGAAGAAGTCTGAAAAAAACCGTTCTGCTGGTCCTTGCTCTGGGATTGGCGGCAGGGATGATGGATGAAATTATTCAGCACTTTCTACCGCAGAGGCATTTCGAATGGAGAGATATGCTGATTAATATTGTTGCCACGCTGCTGGGTCTTATAAGCGTGGTCCTGATCGCAGGATCTCCGGAACCGGCGTCCCCCCTGCCCAAAGCACGCGGTTATGATTTAACGGATATGCCATCATGAAGAAGCCTTATATGCTTTTTTTGCTGGCAGCCTTTCTGCTGGCGACATCATCCTGTTTCCTGTTCCGGGACCATGAAGAGGAGGAACCGGAATCCATCAACGTGCTGCTTCTGACAGTGGATGCCCTGCGTCCGGCCAATATGTCCTGTTACGGATACCAGAGACCGACCACACCGAACCTCGATCGTTTCGCCCGTGAGGGCGCTCTTTTTACCACCGTGGTCAGTTCCTGTGCCTGGACCAATCCTTCCCTCCTGTCTATTCTGACCTCCCGGCTTCCTTCCTTTCACGGCGTGACACTCCGGGGACAGAACATCAGAAATGGGATCGCCACCCTGCCGCTCGTGTTGAAGCACCAGGGATACCGGGTCCCATCCCTCTCTTATTTAAATGAGATTCCGAATTTTTTTGGCATTGGCTTTGATCCGGTTCCGGCGGCATTTTACCGGCACGTGTCCGGGGATAAATTAAAGCACTGGCTGCGCCACAGGCCTGACGGGAAATTTTTTATATGGTCCCATTACCGTTATATTCATCTGCCCTACAATCCGTCCCCTCCATATGACCGGATGTTCCCCGGGCAGTCATCCTGCCCTGAAACCGATTTCATCCGCAGAATCAGGACAAAGGCCATTATTCCGGCGGATACGGTCGGCCACGTGAGCCAGGAGGAGAAGGCCTGCGTCGTAGACCTGTACGACGGGGAGGTGCGGCAGATGGATGATTATTTCGGGGAAATTATGGAGATCCTGGAACAAACCGGAGAGAAAGACCGCACGCTGGTTATCGTCACGGCGGATCATGGTGAGGAGCTTTTTGAACATGGCATGGTGGGGCATGCGTCCACTTCCCAGCGGGGCACGCTCTATGAAGAAGAGATCAGGATTCCTCTTCTCCTTCGCCTTCCCGGTAAGATCCCGGAGGGCGTGAAAGTAGGGCGGTTCGTCCGCAATATTGATATCATGCCCACGGTTCTCGATCTTTTAGAGGTTCCACAGCCCCCGGGATTACAGGGCCGGTCCCTGCGCCCTCTGCTCAAAGGGGAGAGGATGCCGGAGGTTTCGGCGGTCTGTGAAACGGTGCTCGGAGGGTATCTCGCCACCCCGGAAGATGCTTCCAATCATATGAAATGCATCCGGACGGAAAACTGGAAATTCACCATGCTTTTTGGAAGAGGGGAACCTGTCTTCTCTCTTTATGACCTTCTGATGGATCCGGAGGAGAAGATCAACCTGTACGGGACAGCCGGCACTCCCGGAGAGAATCTTAAAAAAGAGCTTATGGCACACATAGCGTCCATCCCTCCGCTGCCGAAACGGTTTGGTTCGACAGGGCGAAAACCGCCTGCGGGCACAGAGATGCCCCGGATCATGATTCTCACGCCGCAGGAGGGCACGGTCCTGCACTTTGAGGAAGCCCACGGGACCGTCGAACTGTCATGGGCCGGGGATGCGGAGCTGGCCTACAGGATCGAATATGATGTGGGAGAAAATGAGTTTCACCTCGAAGGGGAATTCGAAGTGCAGGGGAACCGCATGCTTTTTGGACCGTATACCACTGTGTTCTGGCAGGACCTGGTCCCCTGGAATCCCTTCCGGTTCAGAGTAGGTTATGGCGGATCCGATCCGGGCTGGAGCCCGTGGGTAACCTTCACAATTGAAGAATAGGAACAATCCTTAGCCCGCATTCTCACGAGGTGATGAGAAATGCGGGGGAATCTCCGCGCAAAGGGATTCCCGTCCAGACAACAGCTTTTATTTAATTGTTGATATTCACGAAAATGGGGACTGCGGTGGGAAAATAGGGACTGCTACTGATTTCTCCGAAGGAGAAATTGGTTGCTGTCCCTGTTTTCCCATCCCCGTTTTCGATGAACCCTAAAGATCTTTTTCATTCATTATTAACTTAATCCAGATACCCCAGGGATCGCAGGTTTTCCAGGGTTTCTTTATCCAGGGCCACCTTTTTTCCCGGTGCATGGCCTTCGGCAAGAAAA
>Ga0209013_10001814_pt1 | contig 19633 bp, 17 predicted proteins | sample Cruoilmetagenom2_FD_187291 | JGI IMG/M metagenome (GOLD analysis project Ga0209013, IMG submission 187291) | Oil polluted marine microbial communities from Coal Oil Point, Santa Barbara, California, USA - Sample 2 (SPAdes) (version 2) | ecosystem: Environmental > Aquatic > Marine > Oil seeps ...
CATCCCATCAAAAACCAGCATTTCATCGTAAATGGCATCTTCGAAAAATGTAGAAAGAAGTTTGCCGTCTCCACCCGTAAAGTAGAGCTTTTTACCATCACTATGTTTATCTATGAGTGCTTTTATAGACGCGATTATACCATAGCTTATCCCATCTTTAGTTGTAGCAGGTAATTGCTCTAAAGATATCGTTTTATTCAAGTTGGTTTCAAGTACAGGAGAGATATCCTTATACGCTTTAAGCATGGCTTCCAAACCTGGTAATATATATCCGCCCAGATAGTCTCCATCATGCCTGACATCCACAGTAATAGCTGACCCTGCATCCACAAAAACACCATCTTTATGACTTAAACATAATGCCTGTCTATCTACACCCATCGTGCTGTAAGCACCTTCCAATTTTATATATCCGGAAATATTCTTCCATGGCGCTATGTTTTTTATAGTACTGTCTAACTCTTCTTTGACAGAAATATAATAAAGTGCCTCTTTACTATATTTAGCAATGGCATCTTCATAAGACAAATGTTCTATTTCATTGCCCGTGTAGATATGAAAATAGGTATTTCCGATATCTGCAAGTAATATATTACCTTTCACTCCAGGGGCACTTGTCATTTCATTCGGGCGCATTCCATACCTTCCACTTATGCTCTTCCAGCATAGCTTTAGCTTTTGAACAAAGAGGTGCATTAATGATAATATATTTTTTAGTCACTTTACTGTCTATATAACTTTCCAGTTTTTCATGTAATGCCAAAAACTCAGCTGCTTCTTTTCGAAGTACCCTGCTCTTCTTTTCAACCTGCATGACCAAAGCATAATATCCTTTTAAGTCAATGCCCACATACAGAGAAACCTTTTTACGGGAACCAAGTTCTTTTGCTGTGATCTCTTTGAGTGATTTGAAAATAATATTTTTGTGGTTCAGATATTCAACCAATTCTTTCATGATACGCCTTTTAAAGGATGATAACGATGCATCGTATCAGCCAGGTTCTGTTTTTGTATATGGGTATAGATCTGTGTGGTTTCCAGTGAAGCGTGTCCAAGTAATTCCTGAACTACACGCAGATCAGCCCCGCCGATGATAAGTGAAGAGGCAAAGGAGTGTCTCAATACATGAGGAGAGACACCTAAATACTCTTTAACGATCTTATAGGCAGAGATGCGGCTTAAGACTTCACCTCTGTAATTTAACCAGATATATGAACTTGTCAACTCTTGTGCCTGCATATAGACTTCCAGTGCTTCCATAGCAATAGGTGCAAGGGGTACAAGTCGTTCCTTTTCTCCTTTGGCAAAACGTATTTTCAGCCATCCGTCTATGATATCAGATCTCTGCACAGCCAGGGCTTCAGAGATACGGCATCCGCTCGCATATAAAAAGAGGATAAGCGCATAGTCACGTAAGCCTTTCACGCAAGTGAGGTCAATACTTTGTAAGCCTTGCAGTATCTCTTCATTGCTTACATACTTAGGAAGGTTTTTAGGGACTTTTGCCATAGGGATCTTGATCTTTTCATGTCTAAAATCTTGAATATGACAAAAATGGAAAAAAGCATTGACGGAAGAGAGTTTTCTGTTGAGTGTTCTTTTGTTCTCAAAAGTAGCCAAAAACTTGAGGACATCGGTAGTATCAAGTTTTGTAAGTGTTTTTTGACTCAACTCTTCCAACTGTGCAAGATCACTCAGATAAGAAGAGACAGTAAGCGTATCAAGTGCCTTTGTGACACTCAGATACTCTTCAAAGGCAATTAATAGATCACTCATAGCCTAATTTGGATAATTCAATCACATCACCATCTTTATAGAGCTTTGTTCCTGTGATATATGCCGGTTCAGATACAGCACCAAGATCATAGATCTTATGTTTCGTTAGATCAGAGTTCATCACAATGAGTGAACCTTGTTGATCCAAGGCATATACTCTGCCACCAAAAGCAGTTCCGGTAGCATAATGTGCGAACTTGTACTTTGATGTACCTATCGCATCAAGATTAGTGTCTAAGGCAAGTACTTCTCCCTCTTTGGTAAAGAGATAAATAATGTTGTTATTCACTGCCACTTCAGAAATATTCGCTCTGTATTCCTGCTGTCCTTCATTACCCAATGTGATGAGTCTTTTGGGTGTGGCTGAAACCATTGTATTACCTGTACGTGAAAGGTGGATGACATTATTGAATATTTTTTCACTGGAGATGTAAACGACTTTTGCACTTTCACTGTCTGATGCATTGACAATAATGAGTTTACCGTCAAGCATAGGCATCACGATCAAGTTATCTATGAACATAGGACTTGCTGCTCTTGTATCAATGGCAAATGTTTTTTCTGAACGACTTTCAACTACTTTTTGGTTATTTGACATTCGGTAGATACCAAAGGTATTGTTGTTAAGTATATATGCAATGAGGCCATTTTTCATACTCGCAGCAACCACCGGTACATGTAAAGAAACTGCACGTACAGGTTCTTTAGTTTTTTTATCGATAACCTTTAAAATACCTTCAGGATTTGAAGCCAAAACGTAAGCATTGTTCTCATTTAAAAATCTATATCCTTCACCCAAAGTCACTGTACTTACACCGGATTTCCCCACATATTTACCGCTTTTAAGTGTCAGCCCCTCACGGCTAAGGTCAACCACAGACCCGCCATAAGAAGAAGATGCACTTGAGGCGGAGAAAGTATTTTCCGGTTCAAAATATTTCTTAGAGCTACATCCTGAAAAAAGTAAGGCTAGCAGAGTAAATGTGATAAGAGAAAGACTCTTCATTACTTTGCCTTGATGGTAGAGTGTTTAAGGAAACTGGCGATCACACCCAGGGGTGAACGCTCATCTATAAGTTCCAATTTATCCTTGGCTACATTGGTGTTACCTGCCTCGATCGCCAAATATGCTTCTTCAAGTAGAGCCATCTCTTTATAGAGTTTTGAATCAACAGGTTTTTTATTGAGTACGCCTGCCGTATATTTACTTGAATCAGCTACAACACTGTTGGTACTTTTACTTAAAGAATCCAATGTTTTGATATCTTGATTTTTCACTGCCTGCGCATAGCTGTAAAGCTCAAAAAGTGCCGGATTATTCTCTTTGAGTATCTTCATCGCAGTCGCATCGTCACTTTTACTCTGCAATGTCAAGAAAGCTTCATTCGCTTTTACAAGCTTGGCTTCATGCATTGCAGTCATTGCTGCCTGACCACCAAAATACAAAACAAGTGCAGCGATCACACCCCATAATGTATACTTGTGCTTTTTATAAAGCGATTCCAAATGAAAAGCACTTTCCAGTACCTTTTCATCACCGCTTAATTCTGTTTTAACATATTTAACATCATCTTTAATGCTCACGTAGCTCTCCTGCAACATTTTAATGCGTATATTATACCTTTTGGAGTTAAAAAAGGGGTTATATCTCTCCTATAGTTCGACTATGGTGATCCCTAAATTTCCAGGCATTCTATAGTATTTTTCTATTTTGGGGTGATTTTTAAGGTATTCACCTACCAATTTGGACAACACGCCTCCCCCTGTCCCATGAATGATCTGCACTTCACTTAAGCCATTTACCAGTGCATCAGAGAGGAACTTATCTACGGTATCTATCGCTTCATCAGCATACATTCCCAGTAATTTCACCGATACAGACGCACCGGATTTTTCAATATTGACCTTGGCTTGTTTTGGCTTTTGTTTGACTTTTATCTGAGGTGTATCTCCTCTTCTTTTGAGTTGAGACAGAGGTACTCTCATCTTCAAACCATCCACAATGATCGTTGCATCTTTTCCGCGCACAGCGAGTAACTCACCTTTATGAGAACGGTATTTGACCTTATCACCTTCTTTCAAAGGTATTTCGTCGACTGCTTTGATCTCTTTTTGTTTAAACTCTTTACGCTGGTGCGCGACATTCAACAAACGTCTCCCCTCGGTAGACTCTTGTACTTTGAGTGCTTCTCTTGCTTTTTTGGTGGCTGCATTATAACGGTTCTCAAGTGTAGCTATGGCTTTTCTGTGGCTCTCCTGCAGTTTTATCTCTTCGTCCTGCAATCTCTGTTTTTGTTTTTCTACAGTATTTAATTCCTCATCGATCTTGGCGATCTTCATACGCATTTCACGTTCCAGTGAGGTCGATTTTTCTATCAGTTCATTAAGATTGTCTTTGTCTTCACCATAGACTTCTTTAGCCTTGTTCACAATGGCCACAGGAACCCCGTAACGCTGTGCCGTCTCAAACGCATAACTCTTCCCTATGCTTCCCTGAAGGAAGGTATAGGTAGGCATTCTTCGTTCTTCATCATAGAGTGCAGCGATGAGTTCCACCTCATCATCAGAGGCCATGAGAGAAGCTAAACGTTTATGGTGTGTGGTGACGATGAAGGTAATACCTTTTTTACGAAGCTCATCCAGCATCACACGAAAAAGACTTGCCGCTTCATCACTATCCGTTCCAAGTTCTATCTCATCCACCCCTACAATGGCATCTTCTTTCTCAAATAACTTTGCAAACTCCTGCATACGTCCTGCAAAAGTTGAAATATCATTTTTAACTGATTGCGGGTCATCTATCACTGCTTCTATACTCTTATAGTGTCCCACTACTGTCTTTGAAACATCACATTTAAAAGGCAGTAAGTATTTACTCATATACACAGCAGAAAGCATCGACTTGAGTAACATCGTTTTTCCTCCGGCATTGACTCCTGTCACAAGCATGATTTGCTTAGAAAGATCCATCGTGATCGGTACGGGGTTTTCGATGGCAGGATGTGCAAAATCCTGTAATTTTATGCGCTTGTGCTTGGAGGGTAAAATAAACTCATACTCTTTGGCCCTGGCAAAACTCACACGTGCCTGATAGTGGTCAAAGCGGTCATACTCTTTGTTGATAAAAACCAAAAAACGTTCCCACTTGAAAAAGAGTGCTGAGATCTCTTTACAATACCTATAGATCAACTCTTCCTTGTTACTCAAAAGTGCAGACTCTTTCTCTTTTAAATGGGAAATACTTTGGGGAATAATATAAAAAAATCCGCCCGGAGACCGTGCAGCTACTGTTGCTTTAATCGCATTATTGAAGCCTCCGCGTACCAGCAAAGTCTCTTCTCCGCCATTAAAATGTACCTGTGTGTCCACCAGATAGTCCCTGAGTTTAGAAGAGTGCGCGAGTTTATAGAGTGTCTCTTTAATGTCAATTTTGTTTTGTTTAATGGCACGCTCAAGTTTAAAAAGATCAGGATCACGTTCAGGATTGATCTCTCCTTCTTCAGTGAAATACCCTATGATCTCTACGATCTCTTCAGGGATCTCTATACCTTGTATCCAGGAGATGAGCGGTTCAGTAAAGCCTACTGTACTCAAAGTATTAAAATACGAAAACATGGTTACAAAAGCATAGATCTCATCGAGTGTAAGTACAGCCTGTTTTTTGATACGTGCTAATTCTCTGTCCAGATTTGGTACAGAAGCAGGTGGTGGAAACTGTACTTTGGCAAGGGCTTGTATGTAACGATGATGCTGATTGATATCACCCATCATCGCCACAGGTTTTTCTCTGGCTAAAAACTGTTTGAACTGATGGATATAACCGTCAAGATCCAGTTTTTGAATGATGGATTTTTCACTTCTGTGTTCTTGCACCTAAACTCCTAGACCTTCACCATTTTACGTCGCATATAAGCGATCTTTGTCTGTAACGGCAGATCTTTGGGGCAATGGTCTTCACATCCCATGAGACTCATACACCCAAAGACACCATTGTCATCACCAATGAGTTCATAAAACTCTTCATCTGTTCTCTCATCATGCGGGTCAATGGCAAAACGTGCAGTTCTGTTCAGTCCTACAGCACCCACAAAATCTTCTCTCATGATCTTGGTAGAGCAGGCTGCTAAACAGATACCACACTCTATACAACGATCCAGATCAAACACTGCCTGAGCAACATCCGGCTCAATCGGCTTTTCAATAGTAGCAATATCTGTCTCCTCTTTGGTATGGATCCAACTCTCCATTTTTATACTCATAGCATTCATCCAGTTCCCTGTATCGACAGAAAGATCTTTGATGTGTTTGAAGGTAGGCAGAGGAAGAAGTGTGATCTTGCCGTCTTCAAATTCAGAGGTACGTGTTTTACAAGCCAGTCTGGGTTTACCGTTCACCACCATAGAACACGATCCGCAGATACCTGCACGACAGACAAAGTCAAAACTTAAATGATGATCCATTGTAGACCATATTTTAATGAGTGCTATATAGAGAGTCATTCCTGGTGTCTCAACCAGCTTGTAAGTCTGATATTCCGGTTTTGAATCTTTCTTCTGGGAGTTGTATCTAAAGACTGTGATCTCGATCTCTCTATAGCCTTCTGTATTTTCCAGTTTTTGAGTACTTTTATTAATCATATCCCACTCCTACTCTCTCATTTTTTCTTTTATACTCTTTTTGCAGATCAAAAGGCATAACAGCCTCCTGAACAATAAAACGATCTACAGATCCCAAATTCTCTTTGATCTTCGCTATCTCTTCTTCTCTTTTTTCAGAAAGCAGATTCAGGATGATCGCACCTTTTTTACCATACCCTCTGAAGGCAGGAGGCATTTCCATCTTAGAAATATCGATCTCTTCATAAGAGAGTGTCGGCATCGTGTCATTTGGATTTGTCCAGGTTGCGATGGTTCTTTTCAACCAGTTTTCATCATCTCTTTTTGTAAAGTCTTCCCGGAAATGTGCCCCTCTGCTCTCTGTTCTTTCAAGTGCCCCTTTTGCTACACATAAAGCCAACTTAAGCATTTTTGTCACACGGTAAGCTTCATTCAGCTCAGGATTGTTACAGAGTGATTTATCTGTCACCGTGATCTCTTTGACCATCTTGAGCAGATCTTCAAGCTCATTGACTGCGTCGGTCAGATCTTTACCGTTACGGAAAACGCCCACATTTTCCTGCATAATGGTACGCATTCTGTCTTTGATATCAAAAATATTTCTACCGCCGTCATAAGAGAGTATCTCTTGGAGATACGCCTTTTGTACTTCAAGAAATCTTTGGATCGTGAATGTATTGGTAGTGAGGTGTGTCTCTGAACAATACGTTGCAAAATACTCTCCGACGATCATGCCTGCGACAACTGCTTCACTCACGGAATTTCCTCCCAGTCTGTTAAAGCCGTGCAGATCCCAGCACGCTGCTTCACCTGCACAGAAAAGTCCTTTCATCTCCGAACTTTCTCCATTTGGTTTCACACGGATACCACCCATTGAGTAGTGCTGCATAGGCAAGACAGGCATCCATCCTTTTTCTCCCTCATCTGCAGGGTCTATCCCGTTAAAGGTCTTGGAGATATCTTGCACATCATGCAGATTTTTTTCAATATGTTCTCTCCCGAGAATGGAGATATCCAACCAGAGGTGGTCACCATACGGAGATTTCACGCCTTTTCCTTTACGGATATGTTCGATCATACGGCGGCTTACCACATCACGCGATGCAAGTTCTTTTTTCTCCGGCTCATAGTCCGGCATGAATCTATACCCGTCTTTGTCACGAAGTACTCCACCATCACCACGACACCCTTCTGTCAGTAAAATACCTGAAGGTACGATCGGTGTAGGGTGAAACTGTACCGCTTCCATATTACCCAACTGAACAATACCCGTTTCCAGTGCAATTGCCACACCGATACCTTTACAAATGATCGCATTAGTGGACTGTTTGTAGATACGTCCATATCCGCCTGTAGCGATCATTGTACCTCTCGCCACATAGGCAATGAGTTGACCAGAGATCAAATCTCTTGCCACAACACCGCCACAAACACCATTTTCATGAATGATCGAGATAGCCTCTTTTTTATCGTGGATCTCTACATCACGCTTCAGTGCTTCATTGGCAACCGCATAAAGCATTGTATGTCCTGTCGCATCAGAAGTGTAACAGGTGCGCCATTTTTTGGTTCCTCCAAAATCTCTTGCATTAATGAGACCATGTGCTACCTCTTTCTCCACGATCGTCTCTTTTTCCCCATTGATGATCACTTCTCTGGGACCCTTACCGATACGGTTCCAAGGCACACCCCAGGCTGCAAGTTCACGGATTGCTTTAGGCGCAGTGGTCACGAACATACGCGCGACATTCTGGTCACATCCCCAGTCGCTCCCTTTTACTGTATCTGCAAAGTGCACATCTTCATTGTCACCCTCACCTTTAACACTGTTTCCCAAACTTGCCTGCATACCACCCTGTGCTGCTGCTGAGTGTGAACGTTTTACGGGAACCATAGAGATCACGATCGTATCAAGTCCTTTATCTTTTGCTGCAATAGCCGATCTTAAACCTGCTAAACCACCCCCCACAATAAGGGCATCTGTATATATTATTTTCATTTATGGCTCTCCAAAATATATCTGCTGCCATAATCATCTTGATGCTCGTATCCTATTTTCATATAAGTTGCAAGTGAAACCAGACCAAGTATCAGATAAATGATAATAAGCGCTTTAATGACCCATTTTGACAGTTTACGATTTTTACGCGGATCTTTTCCATCAAACCATCCCCACTTGATGATCAATCTGTAGACACCAACCCAGGAATGCAGCACTACAGCGATCAACAATAACAAATACATCGGCCACATCCAATCTGAATATATTCTGTCTGATGAAGCATAGGGCCCTATTTTCTCCGGTTCTGTCATCATCATATAGAGGTGAATGGAGCCAAGGAAGAACATGGCAAATCCTGTCGTGATCTGAATGAACCACAGGTTGGTATCGTCATGCTTTAAAAGCTTCCTGTGTGCACGATAATGCTGATACTCTTTATAAGAAGCCGGGAATTTACGCATAGCAAGAAAAGCGTGAAAAATGAACATGGAGAAGATCACAAATGCCAAAGCAGTAATGATCAAAGGTTCTCCCCCTTCGATAAAAGGTTCACCTTCAAACATTTTGGTAAGTTTGTACATCGCTCCCTTACCAAATAAGATCGAAGATTCAAATAAAATGTGAAAGGTAATAAAAAGTGCAAGGAACAGACCGGTAACACTCTGCAACAAGTCTAATCTTGCAGGTATTTTACTTTTTTTTCCTAAGCTGTCTTTACCTGTTAATAATTCAACGGTACTCTCTTTTTGAGACATTATTATCCTTTACGTTGTATTCTTGGATTATAACTAAAATATAATTTTAAATTCTCAAAAAGCAGTAAAATTAAGATAAACATTTTTTTTTCTGATTTTTTACAGAGAGTAAGCACCCTTTTACTCTTTAATTTGATATAATTATAAATATTTAAGGAGTAGTAATGCCAAAAAAACTAATTTTACTTATCGGAGCACCTGGATCAGGGAAATCAACAGACGCCAAAGAGATCGCAGGAAGACATACAGGAAAGGTTACCAGTTATTCGACGGGAGATCTGATCAAAGAAGAGATCAAGGAGGGAACAGGTATTGGAAGCATTGCAAAAAGTTTTGTTGAAAAAGGTGATCTTGTACCGACACAGGTCATAGTTGAATTGATCGTAGATGCAGTTAAAAAAGCCCCTACCGAAGTGGTAATGCTTGACGGTTTCCCTGGAAAAGAGAAACAGCTGCAGTACTTCTGTGACTACATCTTTAACAATGACAAAATCAGCATTCTGTCTGTACTTGAGATCAAAGTAAATGATGACTTGGCAAAAGAGCGCTGGCTGGCTTCAGGAAGAAGTGAAGAGATATTTGAACACGAAATGAAATCATACAAAGAGTCATTGACTGAGATTGAAACACATTATAACGATAAACATACTTTAACAGTGATTGACGGAGAGAGAGATCTTGATGTTGTTATTGCAGATATTGACACCTATCTTGAAGGTATTTGTACAAGTATCTAATGTAAGGGAGAGAAACAACTCTCTCCTCTCCTCAATTTTTACACTTCACCACGTATCTGATAAGTAATATCTCCCGCACCAAATGCAGTGACAAGTCCCTCAGAGTATTCCCGTATAACATGTCCGTCTTTAAAGACTTTAACTATGCCGTCTTCTTTTGTAACCGAGTCTGCCATAAGCAGTGTATAACGTGAAAAGGCCCCTTTAAGGTCAATATCCACTTCCAGTTCTCCTGCCGCCCAGATAGGGAGGATAACAAGTTCATCCACCCCATCAAAGCACTCTACAAACGCTTGAAGATTATCCATCGTTCGGCTGTATTTATGTGGCTGCCAGATCACATTGAGTTTAGAAAATTCACGTAAACTTTTATAAGTTTGCAAAGATTCCATCGTCACTTTTATCTCTGTGGGATGATGTCCGTAATCATCTATAACAACACACGCTTCCTGGTTCTGAACGATATCAAAACGTTTTTTGATCCCTTTATAGTTCAAAAGGTTTTGACGGATATTTTCAAGATCCTCACCCAGTTCCAATGCAGCCAATATCGCCAAAGCAGCATCCAGTGCAATATGATTACCGAAACCAAATACTTCAAATGAACCCAGATCCAAAAGGTCAAACTTGGTATGCGGTTCGCCATCAACCAGTACAAATGCTATGTTTGTAATATCTTTTGAAGGGTAGAGTTTGATACTCTCCACCTCTAAAGAAGAGAGAAATTCATCTTCTGCATTGATCACCCGTGTCTCAGCCAGTGACAAAAAGTTTTTATAGGCATTATAAAAACGCTCTTCATCGTATTCATAATACTCCATATGCTCAGGTTCCACATTTGTCACAATAGCCAAAGTAGGATTTGAATTTAAAAAGCTCTCATCACTTTCATCTGCTTCAAAAACCACTTTATTGTTAGGATAATTACGAACGTTGGAACCAAACTCTTTGCTAATAGCACCAATGAGTGCATTGGACTCAGGAAGTATAGAAGAGAGCATCGCAGAAGTTGTACTCTTACCATGTGCACCACCTACCGCATAGACTTCTTTTTCACCTAAAATACTTTTTAAAGACTCTTTACGTGAAAGGAGTTCTATCCCTAACTCCTGTGCTTTTTGGTACTCAGGATTGTTGGGACGTACCGCTGCGGAGTAGATGACCCTGTCAACACCCTCTACTGCATCTTCATGGTGAGGGATAGTGATCTTAGCATCAAAATTCGTTGCCAGGTCATTGGTTATCTCTGTCTGTTTGATATCTGAACCAGAGATCTTATGCCCGTCATTCACCAGAAATTTCGCCAATGCAGAAAGTCCGATACCGCCTATCCCGATAAAATGAATTTTTTTCATCTATTTGCTCTCATCCAATACTCTAAGTTCTTCTTTACCCTCTTTTACTTGCTTAGCGAACATATTCAATAAAATATCTGTCGGTTGGGTAAAGGTTTGGATGAAAAATGCAAGAGGATCATTCTCATCTACGCCACTTACATCTACAAGGTTTTCAATGAATTCCTCAAAACTGTGTCCGGCCATAACTGCAGCAGCATGCACCATCATCGCATCTTTCAGCTCATCATGCTCCACTGTATAGTTTAATACAAGAAAGATCTCTTTGGCACCTTTTTTGTCGTTTTCGCTGTAGCGTTGAATACCGTGTTCATAAATGGCTCTTGCTGTTGCCATATCTTCTATATCACTCATATCAAAAGATTTGGAGCCGGTCAGTGTTTCTGCCAGTCTGTCAAAAGCTGAATTGACAATGAAAGTGAATATCTCATTAATATCATCTTCTGATGCTTCAATAATAAGCTGAGCATCCAAAAGCTGGTATCCTTTTGCAATGCTTTGCTCTTCTTTACACTCTTTTTCAAGTCTTGCTATATTTGCCAAAAACTCCGGGTCTTTTTTTAGTTCTTCCACATGTATTTCAGGGGTTTCCATTTAATTATTCTCCAATGCTAATTTTATTCTTTCCAACGCTTCTCTTGTTTTGTCTGCTTCATACACAAGGGCCAGTCTCACATATCCCTGTCCTTCACCTTCACGTCCTAAAAAAGACCCGGGGATAACTTTAAGATTGTACTTTTCAAAGAGAGTGACAGTAAAGTCTATCTCATCTTCTACTTTCAGCCAAATGTAAAATGTCGCGTCAGGTGTATCAATACCTAAAACCTCTTTTGCCACTTCAAAGTTCGCTTTATACTTATTTCTAAACCCATCTACATGTGCCTGGTCTGCCCATGCCGCTGCTGCTGCATGTTGTAAAGGTAATGGTGAAGCACAGCCTACATAGGTTCTGTAGACCATATATGCTTTCAGTATCTCTGCATCCCCTGCGATAAAACCGGAACGAAGTCCTGGAGCGGAGGAACGTTTGGAGATAGAGTTGATGACCAATACATTTTTAAAGCTTTCATTTCCTACTTCTCTGCTAGCATTCAGAAGTGAAGGTAAGGGTTCATCCAGATACAAGTCTGCGTAACACTCATCATTCAACAATACAAAATCATGTTTAAGTGCCAGTTCAACCCAGATCTTCAAGTCATCCATAGACATCACTGAAGAGGTAGGATTATTCGGTGAATTCAGGATGACAAAATCCGCCTTTGCAAGAGCCACCTCATCTACCACAGGTTGAAAATCATTAGAAGCATTAAGATTCAGGTAGATCACTTCAGCCCTGCATGCTTTGGCTGCACCTTCATAGATCTGGTAAAAAGGATTGGGGAAAACCATGACCGGATCTTTTACATCATGCAGCAAAAACTGAGGGAAGTTAAACAATACTTCTCTGGTACCGAAAGTAGGAATGATCTCTGTCGTATCAAGCGTCAGGTTAAAACGGTTTTTATTATAGGTCAACATCGCTTCTCTAAGCTCTGTTTCACCTGCCGTTTTAGGATATTTATTGAGTAATCCGGATGCCTCATTCAGTGCATCAAGTATAAATTGGGGTGTCTTAAATTGAGGCTCCCCGATCGTCAGACTCAGTGCACTGTAGTCACTGCTGGGTTTTACATTATGAAGAAGTTGATTCAGTTTCTCAAAAGGGTAGGTTTCGAAGTTCATTTGCGCCCTGTTATTTCTAGTTAAATTGTTAGAATTATAGCGTAGTTGGGGTTAAGAATTAAAACGTACCGATAAAGGCTTTTTTGTTTAAATTCTTCTGTACTTTTGCCAATACTCTTCTTGCATTTTTTTCATTCTCATAAGGTCCTACCAATACCTTATAGCTCTTGCCTCTCAATACTTTATAGGCCAATCCATAATTTTTGATATCAGTTAAATACTTCTTATTGGGTGCAGAGGAAAAAGAGCCCACCTGCACATAATACTTTTGAGGCAGGCTTGTTGTCACTTTTTTACTTGTGCCGGGTGCTTTTGTTTCTAACTCTGAAAATACATTTTGTACTGTGGTTTTTTTGATCACAGGCTTTTTTGTCACATCTTTTTTCGTTTGTATGATCCTAGCCGGAGATCTGACAGAAGGTTTCGCTGAAGTTTTCACCAGCCATTTCATGATCTCATTTTGAAGTTTTGCACCACGGTATCTTGACTTTGGACTGTTCACAAGGATAACCACTGTGTACATCTTCCCTTTTTTGTTCTTGACATATCCCCCTATGTTCTTTACCCTTTTAACGGTACCTGTCTTCATCCATGCACGATTCTTGACAACCGTATGTCTAAAACGACGTTTGATGGTACCGTCCACCCCTGCGATGGAAAGTGTCTTCATCCAGCGGGACCCGTAACGGTCATAGGCATTATCAAACATATATGACAAAAGCTTTGCATTTAGTTTTGCAACACGCGACAATCCGCTTCCGTTGTCAACTCTCAACACACCTTTTCCCAATGCACCTTTTGAACTTAAGATCTGTTCAATGGCTGATCTCCCTTTTCCCATAGTCGCAGGAGCACCGTAGACTTTTGCCCCCAAAAGAAGTAAAAGCTGCCGCGCATAAAGATTATTACTTTTTTTAGCTGTTTTTGAAACGATCTTTTCCAAAGAGCTGGAATAATAGGTAAAAAGATTCCTGGCATCTTGCGATATCCTCTCTAACTTTAAAGTCCCCCCTACTTTTACACCTTCACTCTGAAGTTTCGCTTTGAGTGCATAATAAAATGATTTATAGGGTTTGGTAAGTACTTTACACACATTACGTTTCCCACATCGTTTGGAAATTTTACCTTTAAGTATCACCGTAGGCATCACTTCATTCTTCTCTATTTTGACACCTGGCCAGGAGTATCTTCCTTTACAGGGTTTGTTTACATATTGAAGCTGGTTAACCAGCTTATAACTTCCATCCGAATTTTTTTTATAGGCAGATTTTTTGTTTGGCGTGACACACACGGTACTGACACGTTCATTGAACATCATGGCATCTGGCATGGCGTTATACGCACTGTAGGTATGCTGGTCAAATCCTGAATTGTCTTTATTGCCTACTTTAAAATAGCTTCTGTCTATCACAATATTCCCTGTGATCCTGCCTATCCCCTCTGCGCGGATATACGAAACGATCTTTACAAGGTCCCTATCATTCAGGGTAGGATCACCAAATCCTTTGATCAGCAGATCACCGTGAAGTACACCATTTTTCACTCTGCCTCTTGTATAGAATTTTGTAGGCCAACGGTAATCAAATCCCAGCTTCAACACAGCTGCATAAGTTGTCATTACCTTAATGACGGAGGCAGGAATACGTGTCTTCCCTGCATTAAGTGAAGCAACCACTTTTCCGCCTCTGCCGGCTTCTTTGATGTAAATACTGATATCTTTTTTTGCAATACCTGATTTTCTGATCTCTTCTACTATGGCTTGCGGCATAGCATGCAGCCATAGAGACAGGAAAATAGTTACAAATAATATTTTTCTCACTCTTTTTCCTTATAGGCATGAAGTAAGCGCTGCATTGCTTCTTCCAATACTTTTCTCGATGTTCCCACATTCAGACGCATGAAACCTTCTCCGGCATCTCCAAAACTTTTTCCGTCATTCAGTCCGAGTTTTGCTTTGTAAAGGAAAAAGTCAACCACTTTTTCATGAGACAAACCCATCTCTTTACAGTCAAGCCACATCAAAAAAGTTGCTTCAGTAGGCACCACACTGATCGGGACCTGATGCTTTTGTAAAAAGATTTTAACATAAGTAATATTTGATATTAAATGTGCCTTTAAACTCTCCAGCCATGATTCACCCTCACTGTAGGCACTCATCAGTGCTTCTATACCAAAAGGGTTCCCGTTGGTAATACCTGACTTGTCCTGCTCTATTCTGTATAACTGACGTAATTTCAGATCCGGGATGATAGCATAAGAAGTGTTCAAACCGGCGATATTAAAGGTTTTAGAAGGTGCATTCAAAATGACACACTTGTGCATCATTTGCTCAAAACTTCCCACAGAGTGATGCATTTTTTCATATACCACATCTGCATGGATCTCATCAGAAATGATGAGTACTTCGTTTTCAAGGCAGATATTGATGATCTTCTCCAACTCTTCTTGGCTCCATGCACGTCCACTGGGGTTATGAGGAGAGCAGAGTAAAAAAAGTTTTGCCTCTTTTGCTTTGACTTCAAAATCATCATAATCTATATGATATTTACCCTCTTTATAGACAAGTGTGTTGTCAAGTACTCTTCTGTTCTTATGTTTTACAGAGCTGGCAAAAGGCGCATAGAGAGGTGTTTGAATAATGATGCCATCCCCTGCTTCGCTATAGGCAGTGATCGCAAAATTCAAAGAAGGTACCACACCATAACAAGGGACGATCCACTCTTTTTCTATCTGCCAGGCAAAACGTTTTTGCATCCAGCTTTGAATTGCTTCGTAATAGGCATCAGGGTAGATCGTATATCCGTATAAAGGGTGTGCTGCTCTTTGCTGCATCGTATTCTGTACACATTCAGGTGAAGCCAGATCCATATCCGCTACCCATAAAGGAAGCAGATCATCCGTACCGAATTTCTTTTTGGCTTCATCCCATTTAACCGTATGTGTCCCTTGACGATTTACAGCTTCAAACATCTTTACCTCTTCTGCCAGATCGTCATTTGAGCTACAGTATGTTGATGTTTTCTGGCTGTCTCCTGTATGACAAAAGGAACATCTTTTGTATCTATAAGTATAAACTCTTTTCCAAGGATCTCTTCAAGTCCTTGTAAAGTCGTCACATTTTCACCATCTCTTTTATAACCGCCTATCCATTTCTCTTTAGGAGTTGACTCCTCCTGCCAGGTATAAGGTGAGGTCAAAATGAGTATACCACCCTCATTAAGACGCGGAGATACATCGTCTAAAAATTTTTGCGGGTCATACAGTCTATCTATAAGATTACCTCCGAAAATGAGATCAAAATCTTTATAGATCGGTTTTAGATTACAGGCATCCGCTTGCCAGAAGCTAACTTTTTCACCTGCCTCTTCCAAGTCAAAATCTGCAAGAGTTACTTCATGAAAGTTTTCCAGTTCACCTTCTGTTGTCATCGTATAGCGAAGTACACCATTTGCTTTGAGGCTCTCTGCTTCCTGTATGAAACGTGCAGAGAAGTCTACCCCTATGACTTCATCAAATCCCCGTGCGAGTTCAAAGGAACTTCGTCCTATGGCACAGCCTATATCAAAGGCTTTTCTCTTAGGTTTATCTTTCATATATTCTAAAGCGACCCGTGCACATGCAGCAGGATAGTTTTCAACACCTAAAGCGTTTTCACCCCAGCCAAAATGACAATACTGGGAGATGACAGTATCTGTATTATAAATGTTTGTGGTCACCATTTCTTCATAATCACTCTGCACCACTCTAAAGCCTGCATGCTGGTAAAAATGTCGTCTAAATCCGTAACGGCTCTTCTGGGTAGCAAGGTTTCCGCAGCTTATCCATGAGCCGCCATTGATCAAATTATGTTTCCCATCATAGGTAGGCACCGTAAAATCATCATAGATGGGATGCACTTTAAAGCCTTCAAAAGGGTAAATAGGTGTACGGGACCACTGCCATACATTCCCTATTACATCATAAAACTCCCCATGTTTGTAAGTATCGACAGGGACACAGGATGCGAAACCTTCAAGATTGATATTTGCAATGTTTTCGCCTCTTGCAGTCCATTCTACGTAGGAAGGTACTTTACTTACATCACGTAATCTTATATATTCATCTTCAGTAGGCAAAGTGATGTTGACACCCTCTTTTTGACTTTTCCATTTGCAGAATGCCGCTGCTTCAAGGTGATTGACCTCTACAGGCCAATTAAGAGGAAGGTCTATCTCTCTACTGAGTGTCCGTAATATATATCCCTCTTCTGACTTAGACCAGAATAGAGGATGTTGCGCCTCTGTGTAATCCCTCCATGCTTTTCCCTCTTCACACCAAAAATTATCATTCTGATAACCATCCTCTTTAATAAAGTCAAGAAATTCAGCATTGGATATAAGCATTTTAGAAGCTTTAAATGCAGGTATATGTGCCTGATGATCCCCATACTCATTGTCCCAGCCAAAAAGTTTGGAATCCTTGTTCTTGCCCAGTATCACGGTACCTGCCGTGACATCCAAAAGTGCGTTCTCTACCACATTCCCATAGTCAGAACACTCTGTCCAGTTTTTATCTTCTCTGATAGTCTTAAAGGGCAACTGACGTAGTAGTACAGAAGAGGTTTCAAGATGGATATTTTCATGCTCTATCCCCATCATGATCACCCACCAGGGAGAGTCTTCGGTAAGTGGAAGTTCTAAAGGAAGTGTGTCTATAAGATCTGAGACAAGCGCATACACTTTGTCTCGGTAGGATTGTGTCTGAGAAAGGGTAGGCCAATCATAATGTTTTTCATTCAAGTCATCCCAACTCATCTCATCAACACCCACAGCGAAAATAGATTCAAGTTTAGAGTCTACACGTTTATCAATGATCTTGGCAAGAATAAGTTTATTGATAAAAAAGGTCGCAGTATGCCCGTAATAAAAGATGATAGGATGTCGCAGCGGATCAGCTTTTTGGAAATAGGCTTTTTCATCTGCAATGATGTGAAAGAGAGATTCATAACGTTTATAACAAAGTTGAAAGTAGTTTTTGATCTCTTTTCGTTTTTCTTCAGGATCAATCCCATGAAGTGTAGGCATCTTTAACAAATCACATTCCTTTGGAATTATATATGATGTAAGATACCGAACTAGTACTTAAAAAAGCAACTGTTAAAAGTCCGCTTTTTCTTTTGCACTCTCTATCATAGAGATGAAAATGGTATATAAGTTTGCGATCACTGCACCGATTACAAGTCCTACAGCCAAAGGATGGTTACCATAAAACTGTAAGGCAAAAAATGCAGGGATCAGGTGTAAGTCTGCGACCAGAGAACCTGCCAAAAGTTCTGCAGAAAGTAAGTTTCTTACTCCGATCTTCATCAGTGTAGAAATAATATTAACTGAACCTGCAATAAACAATGCTACCACAGAATGCTCATACAAGAATGCCGCTGATGTCGTGAGTGACATCAACGTAAAAAACATATAAAAAACTTTACCCCAATTCATTAGTACTCCTTAAAATCACATTATAGCGTAATTACATTGTCCCATTTTCGTACATGGCACGCATTTAGTATTATACTCTTTCTTCTTTTGTATGAGCAAAGCTCAAACAAAATTCATCTCACTAAAGATACGCCTTTGGCGAGAAAAGAAAAAATACTTCTAACTTTACATAGTCCCATTTTCATACATGGCACGCATTTTTTCTTTCTCTTTCTCTCTTTTGAGTTTTGTAGCTTCTTTTTCTCTGAAGCCACTTACTGAGAAACCAAGCCACATCAAGATCGGTGATGCCACAAAGATGGAAGAGTATGTACCTACGATCACACCTACAAGCAAGGTAAACGAGAATCCGTGAATGATCTCACCACCAAAGAGGAAAAGTGTCAATACAACAAAGAATGTTGTCAGTGAGGTCAGTGTCGTACGTGAAAGTGTACGTGTAACAGACTCATCGATAATACTGCCCAGATCCGGGTCTTTAATCGTATTGATCCCCTCACGGATACGGTCAAATACAATGATCGTATCGTTCAGAGAATATCCGAGTATGGTAAGAAGTGCGGCTAAGATATCCAGGTTCACCTCTATATTAAAGAGTACGATCATTCCCATAGCAATGGTCACATCGTGTACAAGTGCCATCACAGAAGCCACAGCAAAACGCCACTCAAATCTAAATGAAACATAGATAAGGATACCGATAATGGCAAGTACCATCGCCATCAGTCCCTGTTCACGCAACTCAGACCCCACTTTGGCACCTACCATGTCAACACGTCTTACTTCAAATTTCCCTGTATCTTTTAGCAAAGCGCGTACTTTATCGCCTACATCATCACCCAAATTCTTCGAAGACATTTTTGTTTTGATTACCACTTCATCTTCACCGCCAAAGAAAGTAACTGTGGCACTTTCATACGCTTTATCCGACTCTATAGCTTCTCTTACTTTATTTATGGGTGCTTTACCCTCATATTGTACTTGTATCAGTGTACCGCCGGCAAAGTCAATACCGTAGTTAAAGCCTTTACCGATGATCAAACCAAGTGCCAGTATCAGTACAGTGACAGAAAGCAGACCAAAACGTTTACTTCTGCTCATCAGTGAAAGAGGTTTTTTGTATTTAAATATTTCCATTATTTCGCCCCTTCAGTTTTGATACCAAACCAGAAGTTCAGTTTTTTCTTATCGATCTT
>Ga0209013_10001815_pt1 | contig 19633 bp, 20 predicted proteins | sample Cruoilmetagenom2_FD_187291 | JGI IMG/M metagenome (GOLD analysis project Ga0209013, IMG submission 187291) | Oil polluted marine microbial communities from Coal Oil Point, Santa Barbara, California, USA - Sample 2 (SPAdes) (version 2) | ecosystem: Environmental > Aquatic > Marine > Oil seeps ...
TGAACAAGATAAGAAAAGCTGAGTGTGATGAAGTCAGAAAAGAAAACAGAAAAAAATGGTTCGGTAAGAAGAAGCCGCTGCCGCCTCATTGCAATTAAAACGCTTAAGGAGCCTCGTCTATTTATTCATGCGTCGCACAAAATACTTCTCCAACTCGACCAGAAATAATACAGAAGAGGAAACGAGCAGTATTTGTAACCATATCTTTAAATCTATTCCAGTGGTGCCAAATAGAGACTGCATGGGTGCAAGATAGGTAAAACCAAGCTGGAACATGACAAGCACACCAATGGCAATCAGCACATAACGGTTGCCGGTTAAACCTGCCCGGTTAAAGATCGAGGCAGTGATATAACGAGAATTGAACAAGTAAAATATCTCGAACATGACCAGCGTGTTCACTGCTACCGTTCGTGCATGCTCAATACTGACGCCTCGTTCCATCTCCCAAAGATAAAGGCCAAAGGTTCCTCCCATCAGTATTACTGAGACAAATGCAACTCGCCAGATCAGGTGAGGTGTAAGCATCGGTTCATGGGCATTACGTGGTGGGCGTCGCATCACATTGCTTTCCGGCGGTTCAAATGCGAGTGATAGCGCCAGGGTAACCGCTGTCACCATATTCACCCAAAGTATCTGCACTGGTGTTAACGGCAGCTGGTGAAAGCCAAACAGTATTGCGGCAAGAATAATCAGGGCCTCACCACCATTGGTCGGAAGAATGAATAGGATGGCCTTTTTGAGGTTGTCATACACCGTGCGACCTTCTTCTACAGCATGGGCGATTGATGCGAAGTTGTCATCTGCCAGCACCATTTCGGCCGCTTCCTTGGCTGCTTCTGTGCCGTTGTGCCCCATGGCAGTACCAACATCGGCACGTTTCAAGGCTGGCGCATCATTTACGCCATCACCCGTCATTGCCACAATCAAGCCCAAATCCTGAAGAAGCCTTACTAAGCGCAGTTTATGTTCAGGATTCACACGCGCATAGACATCAACACCCTGCACTCGCTGCCGCAACTCATCTTCGGGCATTAATTCGAGCTCCTGTCCGGTGAGCACATCGTCGGTGTTAATGAGATTAAGTTGCCGGGCTATGGTGCGTGCTGTTGCACCATGATCACCTGTAATCATCTTCACCCGAATGCCTGCCTTTTCACAGGCTTGCACCGCTTCTATCGCTTCTTCACGAGGTGGATCGATTAAACCAAACATGCCCAGCAGAATCAGATCATTCTCTACATCACTGAACACCAGTTCTATTTGCTCGTGACTTACAGGTTTGACGGCGATTGCCAGGACTCGCTGACCTTGCTGTGCGATTTCTTCAATGCGGGTCAGCCAGTAATTACTGTCCACAGGCTGGTCGCCTTCAATGGCTCTTTGGTGAGCGCACATCTCCAATACGCGTTCAGGCGCTCCTTTGAGAAAAATGAATGCATCACCGCTGTGGCTGTGATGAAGCGTTGCCATAAAACGATGTTCTGATTCGAAAGGTATGAGATCTGTGCGTGGATATTGTTTTCCCTCAGTTTCAATATCCAGTCCGGCCTTTAAGCCTGATACCAGTAACGCCCCTTCCATAGGATCACCGTAGACTAACCATTCGCCGTTTCTCTGTTCCAGTGATGCATCATTACAAAGCACTGCAGCCCGTGCTACATCCATTAGCAGCGGTCTTTCTTCCGGAAGTACTTCTCTGTTCAACAGCGATATCGCACCGTGGGGATCGTACCCTGTGCCACTTAGCTCAAACAGATTCTCGGCGGTAGCAATCGTACGCACGGTCATTTCGTTGCGGGTCAGGGTGCCGGTTTTGTCCGAACAAATCACCGTTACCGCGCCCAATGTCTCAACGGCTGGTAGTCTGCGAATAATGGCATTACGCCGGGCCATACGTTGTACACCAATAGCAAGCGTGATGGTCATGATGGCAGGTAGTCCTTCAGGAATTGCTGCCACTGCCAGGCTTACCGCGGCAAGAAACATTTCAGCGACCAGATAGTCCCGAACCAGCGAGCCGAAAGCGAAGGTAATAACGGCGATACCCAGGATAGCTACGGTAAGCCAGCGGCCAAACTGGGCCATTTGCTGCAGCAGCGGGGTGGTCACTGATTCCACTTCCGATACCAGTGTGCTGATGCGGCCAATTTCTGTTTGTATGCCGGTCGCAACAACTACTCCTGAACCCTGACCATGAGTAACAAGGGTGCCGGAAAAAGCAATGCAGCGGCGATCACCGATAACGGTTTCCTGTGCGACGGGATCAGTGAGCTTTTCCACTGCCATGGACTCACCCGTTAGCACAGACTCCTGAATTTGCAGCCCTTTGACACGGAACAGCCGCAAGTCTGCCGGCACCTTATCCCCTGATTGCAAAATGACAACGTCACCAGGCACCAGTTCTTCAGCCAGGATCGTTATTTGTCGGCCATCACGCATTACCATTGCATTTGGTGAAAGCATTTTCCGTATTGCTCTCAAAGCATTTTCAGCCTTTCCCTCCTGCACAAATCCAATCACTGCATTAATAACAACCACAGCCAGGATCACACTGGCATCTACCCAGTGGCCCAGCATGGCTGTGACGGCGCTCGCAGCCATCAATACATAGATCAGCACATTGTGGAACTGGTAGAAAAACCGCAGCAGAGGACTAAGCGGTTTCGGTTCGGGAAGCCGATTCGGGCCATATTCAGTAAGTCTGTTACTTACTTCTGTTTTTGATAGTCCGTTAGACGTTGCTTCGAGTGATTCGAAGATTGCGTTTACGCTTTCGCTGTGCCATTTTTCTACTTTAGCCATAATATTCTGTGCGGAACGATTCAATCAAAGCGGCGGCATCATCTTCGAAAACGCCCATGGCATTGAGCACCTCACCGCCTATCTGCAGGCTTGCTTCCAGCGTTTCCGAGATGGCAATGGTTGCACCGGCTTTCAATAATTGATCGCAGTGTTGCTTGTCACGCCCGCGTGCATAGATAGCGATGTCAGGGTAATGCTGTCGCAGGATATTGACCAGGCGTTCCGCAGGTATGGTTTGATCCAGCGTGCAGACCAGTACACCAGCCTTTCCGGCGCCTGCCGCCTTCAGTACATCGACTTTGCTGGCATCACCATAAAAGACCGAGTAGCCATTCTGTCTGCTTTCCAGTACGCGATCTGTATTACTTTCGATGGCAAGATAGGGCACATTCCCTGCCTGCAGGATTCTCGCCACACGCTGTCCAACGCGGCCAAAACCGGCAATGATCACATGCGGCTGTTCTATCTCAATATTTTCGGTACTGACATCTTGTCGGTCCGCTGATCCGGTCAGATGATGGTTGAGGAATTCACCGAGTTTCGGCATTAACGGCGTGGTGGCCATCGTCAGTGCAATCAGCAAGATCAGAGCATGGAAGAGGTTTTCTGGCAGGAGATTGCTGGTTGCTGCCAGGCCAAATATCACGAAGCCGAATTCCCCGCTCTGTGATAGCAGCAGCGAAGTCCGTGTAGCATCCGGTGCATTAACCTTCATGAGTCGACACAGCACCCAGGTGATTGTGGACTTGATCAGCAACAGGCCAAGCACCAGCCAGACAATCAAAACACTATGCTGGCCCATCAAACCAAAATCGATGGACATACCAACAGCCATGAAGAACAGGCCAAGCAGGATGCCGCGAAACGGTTCGATGTCAGCAATCACCTGGTGTCTGTAGTGCGAGTCGGCCATCATCAGACCGGCAAGAAATGCGCCCAGGGCCAGTGACAGGCCCACTTCCTCCATCAGCCATGCCGTGCCCAGCACCGCGAACACAGCCGCAGCAGTGAACACCTCCGCTGTCCGGCTGGTTGCCACCAGTCGAAGGGCAGGGGACAGCAAGAATCGACCAACGAGGATCACAAAGGCAATTACGAGTACGGCATCCAGCAGCGCAAACTCGATGCCCTCCAGCAGCGTAGTTTCAGCCGCGAGCAGCGATACCAATGCCAGCAATGGCACCACCGCCAAATCTTGAAATAGCAGCACGGAAAAAGCTGTGCGACCGTGGCCTGTATTCATTTCACCGCGCTCGGTCAGTATCTGGAGACCAAAGGCCGTCGAGGAGAGCGCCAGGCCGAAACCAATGATTACAGCTATTTTAAGTGGCTGACCGAACAGCAGAGCCAGGCCTGCGATGGTCAGTCCTGTCACCATTACCTGAGCGGTGCCCAGGCCGAACACCATTCTCCGCATGGCCCACAGCCGTGCGGGTTTCAGTTCTATTCCAATGATGAACAGCAGGAAGATTACGCCGAACTCGGCGAGATGACGGATCTCCTCGACCTGGTCTATGAAGCCGAATCCCCAGGGGCCGACAACCGTACCGGCAGCCAGATACCCCAGCACCGATCCGAGCCCCAGCCGCTGGAAGACAGGAACGGTGATAACCGCTGCTGCCAGCAGGACAAGTATGTCTGCGAGGTAATGGGTTTCCGTCATGATCTTTCAATGAGATGCTATTAGCTCAATGATATATGACCCACACCGTAAGTTCTGTATCCAAGATTGAATACCAGCAGACACTGAAATTCAACGAAAATAGGCAGGTTAAAAAGCCTGCTCCATCTCGATTCTCAGGCGCCCATCGGTGGCATTGCTCAGATCCACCTTCAGTCGGGATGATGTCCATCCATGAACTTTGTCGTGGGCTTCTATATAAACGATTGTCATGTCTTTCGGAATGTTCACACCGCCCAGTCCGCGGGTAAATGGCTGTTCGTCGACATGGGGATGGTGAAGTATTCGGTCGCCTAGAATATTGCCTTCATCATCAACTACCCGCCAGTTATCGGCATAGTGTTCCCAGCCTGAGTCGTCATGTTTCAGGGTCACCTTCACCGACCATAGCTCGTCGCCGCTGTTATGAAAATCTGCGGAAAGAATTTTTACGTCATCGGCGTTTGCTGTGTTGAGCACAGCCAGAGCCAGCAGACTTGCTGCAAGCAGGCTCGAATGATTTGGCTTGTTCAGAGGTTTCCTGATTACTTAATGAAATAAACGACTGCTGCGGCCAGTACTCCGACGATACCGGCAACTATCGCCATTGTGCGTGCCTGTTTTGCAGCATCTTCACTGGAAGATGATGCATTGGCGGAACTCACTGCCTGCTCAGCGACTTCAGTCGCAATTCTGCGTGCTTCGATGCCTGCATTAGACATTACAGCTTCTGCAGTCTTTTTCGCAGAATCATTAATTGTAGTACGAAGTTTGTCCTGATCGGCCAGCCAGGATTTCTCGGTTTCCCGCGCCTTGCTCTGAAGGTTATCCAGTCCTGCCTGGATTGTTTCTCCTACATGTCCTTCCAGTTCGGACCTGATGAGGTCGTTTGTTTGTTCTTTCCCTGCCTTGAGAACCTCTTCATGCAATTCCTGAAGCTGGGCATTGCAGGCGAGCAGTGTTTCGTCCTGTATTCTGGCGGTCTCCTGTGCAACGCTTTCAGATATCAGTTCGCGCGCGCGTGCTTCAACATGAGAAATCACATTATTTGTAATAGCCCCGATGCTTTCTTCCAGTTTCTGGCTGACAGCTGCCTGTACCATTTGCTCAATATGCTCACTGGAAACAGCCGGTGCAGCGACAGCTGCTTCAACTGGAGCAGGTTCGGCGGCAGGCTCACATACCAGGTTGTCGATGACTTCTTTCAGGCCTTCGGGAGTAGGGGGTTTGGAGATGGTTCCGTGTGCACCGATGCCTTTTGCCTCGGCAAGATAATCTGCCCCTTCATTTGAAGTACACATGATAATCGGGATATCGGTGATGCTGTCATCCGCAATGATGGCGCGCGTTGTTTCAAACCCGTCCATGTCGGGCATCATGTGATCCATGAATATGACGCAGGGTGTTTTTTCGGCATTCTTCAGAAATTCGAGAGCCTCCTCTCCGGATTCGACGATGTCAGCCTTTACATTGTATTGCTTCAGCATCTTGCGCAGCGAGAAGCGTGCGGACTTGGAGTCATCGACGATCAGGGCTTTAATTGAAGACATGAAGGTATCCTTGCGTGTTTATGTAGTTATCAGTACAACTCTAGTAAAAAATATTTACTTTTCCAACAATCCATCTCATTCAGGCGTTATCCAGCGTAATTATCTCTTCACTGACAAATTCATCCAGTACCCGGTAGACGTCTTTTGATATGACATCTTTTGCATCCGGGTAGCTTTCTTCGAGCAGACCGATTATCTCGCCGACATTGTGTTCGCCCGTGCATAAAGACCAGATCAGGGAGCTTGAATCATTCAGCTTGATCAGTGTCTTGCCATCCTCGTCTTCGAGATACAGGCAGCACGGAAGGCGTTTGATATTGTGGGAGTTGTCCCGTATTGGTACTGCCACAGATGGCAGATCAGGGTGGGCTTCAAAATTCACTGCTTTTTCTCCAGCACAAAGACATGTTCATCGAGTCGTGTCAGCCCCTTGTCCCGGAAGCGAGGTTCATTGATCAGGCAGTCTTCAGAATGAACTCGTTCAATGCTGTATCGGGCGCTAAACAGTTGTTCGACTTCGTCGGGTGTCACTGAAAAAGGCGGGCCGGACATTTCCTGCTGCGGGTAGTCGAGCGTCACAAGCAGGGAGCGCGTATTGGCAGGAATCAGGTCGGTAAGACGATCAGCATAGTCCGGGCGCCGTTCCTCCGGCATGGCAATCAGTGAGGCGCGGTCATAGACGGCATCTATATGCGGGATATGCGTCAGATCGACATTAAAGAAATCTGCGCAGTAGATGTTGAGCCGCTTGTTAGTGTACAGGCAGGCATCCGGCAGGTCGGTAATGTGGCTGTTCAGGTCGTTCTCTGCGAAGAAGTCTTCGACCGCCAGCGGGCTGATTTCAACTCCGGTGACGCTGTAGCCCTGCTCGAGCAGCCACAGCATATCGAGGCTTTTACCGCACAGGGGAACAAGAATGTGCCCGCCGGGTTTGACCTTCAGGCGATCGATGAAGTCCTGCATGTGGATATTGTAATCATGCTGGTGAAAGCCGATTTCGCCCTTGGCCCAGCGAATGTGCCAGAAATCCGGATCCATTTCTTTTCCTTATGTCTGCCAGGCAGCGCGCATCATGGCAATACCGTGAGCGCCTTTGGCCTGCATGGTTGTCAGGTGATCATAATGCATGCCGCCAAGTGCATAAACCGGCAGCGGGTAGTCCCTGATCAGTAGTTTCATACCGTCCACACCCATTGCCGGCGTACCGGGATGTGACAGGCTTTGCTGAACGGGTGACAGTACAACAAAATCCAGCCCCAGCTTTGCCGCCTGGTGCAGTTCCTCAGCATTATGACATGATGCCGCCACGTGTTTGAATCCCGGACGTTCATTCAGCCGCATGAGATCGGATGACGTCAGGTGCAGACCGGAAAACATGCTTCTGTCATCTACGTTTAATGCCGAATTGATCATGACCTGTGTTTTTCCGTGAGTGATATCCATTACCTGTTCCACAAATGGCGCCAGTTCACTACCGGGCATCTGCTTCTCCCGCAGCTGCATCAGCTTCAGGCCATTGTCGACGGCCCGTTTCAACTGCTTGATGAATAGCTCAGTGCCGGATTCACTGGCATTGCTGATCGCATAGACATCAGGAAGCCTCAGGGCATGGATAACCGGAGCATTGGCAGACAGCAGCGGCCCGACAGTCATGGCATGCAGGTCCTGCCAGGCGAGTTGCTGACCTTCGCGTCCGTGCGGCTCGCCTGTCCAGCTTGTGACGATGAAAAAGTTCAGGCGCACATGTGCGTGTGTGTAGGCATGCCTGAGTGTAATCCATGGGCGTGCATGGGTGATGTGGATGGCCAGTTCCTCGTCGATTTCACGAACCAGGGCTTCGAGCGCAGATTCGTCGGCTTCTATCTTTCCACCGGGGAATTCCCACTCTCCGGCACAGGCCTTGCCGGCAGGCCTCTCTGCGAACAGAACAAAACCGTCGTTCCTGCGAATGACTGCAACGGCGACGTCTATGGGTGGTGAATTAGGTTTCATCTGTGTGTTACGAAGCCGGTTTATAACGAAAATCTTTGAGGGACTTTTCGATACTGATATCTGTGCGCAAGCTGACGAGCTGCCTGGTTTGTGATGCTGTTTGAGCATGCTCTCCGAGGTTTTCGCCGACGCGGCCGCCGATCTCTTCCCGATTTTTGATGATAGCTTCGAGATCCGGGTAGCTGCCAAGCAAGCGCGCAGCTGTTTTTGCGCCAACGCCCGGCACGCCTGACAGGGAATGGGAACCATCGCCGACCAGTGCATAATAATCAACCAGCTGGAGTGGCTCTATGCCCAATTTATCGCGAATGCTGTCAGGTGTAATCGGTTTATCTTTGAAATGATCATACTGGTTTATATTGTTGCTTAGCAGCTGTGCCTGTCCGGTATCAGTTGAGAGGATAGTGACGCTTGCACCGAGGCTGGCGGCGCGAGTGGCGGTGCTGGCAATGATGTCGTCTGCCTCCATACCGTCGATATTTACGCTATGGATGCCGTCCTGCTCAAAGCCTTCTTTGCACTTTGTGTAGATTTCACGCAGTTCAGCCGGCATAGCCGGCCGGTCCTTTTTGTAATCAGGGTTGATGGCATGACGCCAGGTTGGTCCCTCGGATTCAAAGGCGCAGAGTACATGGGTAGGTGAATGCAGTGTCAGGGCACGCTTTAAAGAAGCCAGACTGGATGAGACGGTCTGATCAATCTTTTGCGTGCGGTCCTGTCCTGGTACAGCAGCATGAATGCGGCGTATCAGATTGGGCGCATCGACCAGCAATAGCCGGACACCGGCAAGAGACACCTTAAGGAACCTCTAATCTATTCATGAACTCGTACCTTACGCCTAACACTTCATCTCTTAATCTTGTTCTGAATCTTCGCAATAGCTAGCTATTACGTGCGATCCGCGCCTCAAATCTGAACATTTTAGATCGCAATCTACTTCGTCCAGAATAAATCAGAGGTCCCTTAAAAACTCCCCAGCTGCTGATCTGTCGGTTCGGCGCAGCAGTACCAGGTTTCGGAATGGCTTGGTACAGATTCGCCCAGCATTTCTGACGTCACTGGATCTGCTGTCATGCCAGCAGCCCGATAGGTTATGTCACGCACCCCGTTAAAAATTGCCAGACGGTCATATCCGTTGGCTTCAGCCGTTTCGACATAGCCACGGATGTCTTTCTGCAATGTATCAACAGCCGGATTTTTATGCGTCCATTCGTAGCCCAGTGATGCCGGGTTGTGCTCTGTGATGCAGGTTTCCTCCTGCGGCAGTTCCAGCAGGCGCGAGCCTTCCGGTATCAATAAACGCAGTGACAACTGAACAGGGTTGACGCTCTGTATGAGTTTCAGTTCAACCAGGGCATCGATGAGTTCCCGGTAGTTGTCGAGGGTGGTCCATGGCGTGAAGGGCACAAAGGTGGGTGCCAGTGCGATGCCTGTGTTACGCATCAATGCTACGACGTGTTTCAGGTCGGCTGCCGTATGTCCCTTGTCGAGTTGCTTAAGCGTGTAGTCATCAACAGATTCCACCGCCGTCGTAATAAGAATGCACCCGCTGTCTCTTAATTCCGGCATGAGCTCCTGGTGTTTGAGCAGGTGCTCGATCTTTATCACCGCATCCCAGGTCAGGTCAGGGTGATCTGCATGCATGGTCTGGATAATGCGCAGCGCATGGTTCGGGCCATTCAGGAAATCCGGATCACCGAAGGAAATGTGCTCGGCTCCCTGGGTGACCTGCTGGTCGATATCGGCAAGTACGATGTCAGCGTGGATCGCACGGAAACGACCGTGATAAACCGGCACAACAGGACAATGCCGGCAGACATGTTTGCAGCCGCGGGTGGATTCCGTGAAGCCCATAATGCGTTGCTGGCCATCGGGCAGCACCAGCTTGGCGTAGTTTTCCAGCTTCGGCAGGCCGCTGCGTTCCGGTACTGCGAAATCGACGCGTCCAAGGTTGACTAGGGCATCATGGCGGGCAGGGTGATCTGTATCATCAATCACGCTCTGTACGTAATCGACCATGTCCTGGTCCGACTCACCGCCGAAGACCGCGTCGACGCCCATTTCACGCATCAGTGCTTCATTGATCGGCGCATACCAGCCAAAGACGGCGATGCGCGCCTCCGGTATACGTTTCTGAATGCGCGGCAGCGCCTCCATGGCGATGCGTGTTGCAGTGAGCATGCCGAGATGGATAAATACCACGCTGGCATAGTCAGGCAGTTCTGTGTCCAGTTTCTGCTGCGACAGGTCGATGCAGACGGCATTGCGTCCGGCTTTGCCCAGTAGTGCTGCAGGCTCGGCCAGAGCAAAAGGCTGGCGCCCCAGGTCATAGGGGCTGATCAGAACTACGGGCTGGTCAGTAAAAACGGCATCCATATTTGTGTCATTCCGGTGAAGGCCGGAATCCAGTTTGTTGTTACAGCATGTGGGTCCCGGCCTTCGCCGGGATGACGGATTCTGTAGTTTCTGGTCTTCCATGTTTTAGCTGCGGATTCCCTTGCCGGTCCTGAGCAGGTAGAGCGTACCGCCCCCAAGCAGGCTGATAAAGACAAGAATAATCATAAAAGCGGCATAAATGTTGATGTCCGATATACCCAGTACGCCATAGCGAAAGGCGTTGATCATATAGAGGATGGGATTGACCATCGATACTCCCTGCCAGAATTCCGGCAGCAGCGTGATTGAATAGAATACGCCGCCGAGGTAGGTCAGGGGGGTCAATACAAAGGTTGGAATGATGGATATGTCGTCGAAATTACGTGCAAACAACGCGTTAATCATACCGGCAATAGAAAACAGTATTGAAGTGAGTACGATGACCAGCGATGTTATCAGCAGGTTTTCAATATGCAGACCCGTGAAAAAAATCGATATGATCGTCACAATCAGACCAACCAGAAGTCCTCGTGCCACACCGCCGGCCACAAACCCCAGCAGAATGATGTAATAGGGAACAGGCGCAATCAGAATTTCCTCGATCGATCGCTGGAATTTCATGCTGAAAAAAGAAGAGACGACGTTGGCATAGGAGCTTGTGATGACCGACATCATGATCAGACCGGGGGTGATGAACTCCATGTAGCTGTAGCCTTCCATGGTGCCGATTCGCTTGCCGATCAGATTGCCAAAGATGACGAAGTACAGGGTCATGGTGATGGCAGGTGGCAGCACAGTCTGCGGCCAGATGCGCATGAAGCGGGTGACTTCCCGTATGACGATGGTCTTCAGGGCGGTATAACGGACGTAACGATTCATCAAGGTGTATTTTGGTGTCAGAAACGCTGGTATTCTACACGGAATCCAGGCTTTTGTAGGAGCAACACAAGGAAGATGCACTATGCGACCCAATGAAAAAATCCCCCGGCATGACTACCAGGATGCATCAGATAACCACAATACGCGCGACCCTCAGGGGCAACCGAGGCAAAAGTCCAAATCGCGCTTTATTCCAGTTATGGTATTTGCCCTGTTTGCGCTGATCATCCTCAGCCAGGAAGTCCCACAGGTACAGGATGCTATTGACAGTGTAATCAGTCCGCATGAATTTAATGCCAGAAAGAGCTGTGAGGCAGCAGCTTTAAAACTCGCGACACGGCCTGATTTCGCACGCATTATCAACGGCGGCGATGTTGTTAAGACTCAAAACGGCATGCTTGTAAAAAACATTGTCATGGGTGAAATGGATGAGCAGGGGCAGGAAAAGAAAGTGCCGTTTCATTGTTATCTGGATGCATCAGGAAATATCGTCAGCAGTGGTAAAACCCAGGAGTAACTATGGCAACGGATAATAAAGGCGGCAGTAAACTCGATCAGGTCGTCAGCGAAGCCCTGAAATCTCGTGATAAACGCGAAAAGGATTATCGTGAACAGGCGCTGAAAATGTATCCCTGGATCTGTGGCCGCTGCAGCCGGGAGTTCAATCGCGAAAACCTGTATGAATTGACGGTGCATCACCGCAATCATAATCACGATGACAATCCTTCCGATGGCAGCAACTGGGAACTGCTATGTGTGTACTGCCATGACAATGAACATTCACGATATGTCGATCATGTGCAGGACAGTAGTCGTGAGGCGGAATCGCATGAGGGTGCGAAGCAACAGCCTTTTGCGGATTTGAAGGCTTTATTAAAGAACAGAAAATAAACATATCGCGATGGCCCATCGCGATTTTCACCCATGTTTGTCGTTCCCCATCGGCTTAAACGTAACAATCAATAGTGGCAGCAGCGTCAGGTTTGCCAGCAGCGCAACAATCATTGCGAAACCCGTCAGTAGGCCGAAATAGATTGTTGGCACGAAGTTGGACAGGGCCAGGATCGAAAAGCCCAGCGTGATGATCAGCGAGGTGTAATACATGGCACGGCCTATGCTGTCATGACTGAGTCGGATGGCCTTCCAGTAATCGCCAAATTCTTCAAATTCCTCACTGAAGCGGTGCACATAATGGATCGTGTCATCTACTGCAATGCCGATACAGATGGCGGCGATAGTGATGGTCATCATGTCGAGTGGAATTCCTGCCCACCCCATCAGGCCCAGTACCATGCTGGCCGCGAGCAGGTTGGGGATGATCGCCAGCGCCGCCATACGCACTGATCTGAACAGCACCGCAAACATTATCAGGATGGCAAAGAATACGGCACCGAGTGTCAGTATCTGCGAACGGAACAAACTTTTGAGCATGTTGTTGTAGAGCACCAGCATACCCGTTACATGCACCTGTCTGGGTTCGAGCTTGAGCTCTGTCGTCAGGTGGCTTTGAATCTTTTCCAGTAGCACTTCACGCTTCAGGTTGGGGTCAGACTCAAATACGCGAATGCTGAACAGGAGTTGGTTGCCGTCTTCAGACATGTAGGGTGTAAACAGTGCTTCTTTGATTTCGCCAGGCAGGCGGTTGTAGAGGATGGCCAGAAAGAAGTCATCAAGTTCTTTGCCGTCCTTGAGCTGGCTCATCATGTCCATGGTCGTATTGATGGACAGAACTTTGCCAGTTTCCGGCAGGCCATCGAGGTATTCATGTATGGCGCGGACTTCACCGAGCTGAAAACTGTTGAACCAGTAGCTGCTGCCAGTGATGCCCGCCTCCTGGCCACGCATCATGTATTCGGCATCGAAATCATCTTCCGGCTCGGCTTCGTCGAAGAAACTGGATGGTGCATCAATGACCACGTCGAGTGGCGTTGTACCTCCCAGTTCCCGGTCGATCAGCTCCATGCCCTGATAGATTTCCGTATTCTTTTTGAAGTAGTCAATAAAGCGGTTTTCTACACTCAGCTGGCTGAGGCCAATGATGCTAAGCCCCGCAAGGGCCATGCAAAGGGTGACGACACTGTAGCGCCGCCGCTTGATTATCACCGACACACTGCGAATGAATTTGCCTGTGATATTGCGCATTTGTATTGGCTTGCCCGGTTTAAACAACATCAGTGCAGCCGGGAAGAACGTGAACGAGAAGACGAAAGCAACCGCGATGCCAATCGTCATCATCCAGCCGAAGTCGATGACCGGCCTGATGTCACTGATGGTCAGCGAACCAAAGGCAACGATGGTGGTAATGGCAGTGAAGAAACTCGGTTCGATCTTGCTGCGTACTGTTATTTTGACCAGCCTTTCCTGGTCCCAATCCGGGTAGCAGGTTCGCAGTTCCCGATATCGGACGATCAGGTGGACGTTCAGGGACATCGTAATAATCAACAACAGGGAAACGAAGTTTGACGACACCACCGTCACACTCCAGTCCAGCATACCAAGCAGGCCGAGCATGAACATTGTCGTGATGCCGCAGGTCAGCAGTGGCAGGGCCACCCAGCGAGGCCTGCGGAAGGATATGAACAGGATGGCGGTCATCAACAGCAACACACCAACGCCGAACACGACCAGATCGTTGCGCACATAATCCATGGAGTCTGAGACGATCATGGTGACGCCGCCCAGGTGCAACTCAGCCAGTTCGCGGTGTTCATCCATAATCTGTCTGATTGCCGCAATATCGGCAGCTTCCTGTTCACGGAGTTTAGCGCTGTAGGCTTCGAAATCTATTTCAGTGCGCTTCAGCTCAGCAGATTCCTCACGAGAAAGTTTCTTTTCCAGTCTCAGGCTGCGCAATTCGTTGCGCCGGTCGAACAGCTTCTGCCAGGTCAGGTCACGTTTAAACGTGATCTGGATGGCGGTGGTGCTGGCCTTCGGATTGATGATCAGATTGCTGTAGAAAGGGCTGCTGGTCAGTTCGGCTTTAGCGAGGTTTCTCCTGACGCCTGGGGTTTCCAGTGTCCGGATTTCCTTTGTGAGATCAGAGAGCGATACGGGAGGACTGCTTATCAGAGGTACATCAAGAATACTGACAACGTTCTCGATGCGCTCGATCTTCTTTATTTTACTGTGCAGTGTTTCGAGGTCGTCGATAACGGCATCGCTGAATAAATCACCCTTTGGAGAGTATGTGATGATCAGAAAATCATCCGAGCCGTAACGGGCCCTGACCGAACGGTAATAACTCAGCGCCTGATCATTTTCGAGCACCAGCGAGTCACCTGATGCATTAAGCCGGAAGTCTTTTGCGTGATAGCACGAAAAAGAGATCAGAATGGCAATGATGGCCAGGATGAGGGAAGGGCGTTTGAGCACTATTTGCTCATACAGTTCCCAAAGATATACACGCATTCAATAATCCTTGTTTACTACATTAAAGGATACTGTAATTGGCAGGATATGACAGTGAAATAGCGCACACCAATTGCAGCTTAATTTTCATATCTGTCTGATGTAATCTGATCAGTATGAAAGTACTCATCGTTGGTGGCGCCGGCTTCGTGGGACGACACCTGACATCGGCATTGAGGGCTGTGGGCCATGACTGCATCATCACCTCACGGTACCCGCGGCCTGATAGTTCGCTGCCAGCCATCCAGGTAGATTACGAAAAAGTCATTCCACCTGCATTCTGGCAGCAGCATCTGAAAGGGATTGATTGCGTTATCAATGCCGCCGGCATACTTGTAGAGACATCCCGGGCGCACTTCAATAATATTCATCATCTTGGCCCGTGCGCTCTGTTTCAGGCCTGTGAAAAGGCTGGCATCTCCCGTGTGATCCAGATCTCGGCAATCGGCGCCGATGAAAATGCCGTTTCCCCTTATCATCAGAGCAAGAAGCTCGCCGATGACTTCCTGCGCGAGCTGCCGGTACCCTCTGTCATCCTCCAGCCATCACTGATTTATGGTCACGATGGGGCTGGCACAAAAATGTTCAGACGGATGGCTCGTCTGCCTTTGGCCTTTGTGCCGGGCAAAGGGCACCAGCTTATGCAGCCTCTGCATATAGATGATCTGGCAGCTCTTGCCATGCGCCTGGTCGAGCGACCGGAGATAAAAAAGGAAACTGTTGCAGTGGTCGGGCCACGTGCAATGACCTATCGTGAATATCTTGAAGTACTGCGTGCGGGCATGGGAAAGGGGAAGGCGCTGACTATCGGACAGCCGATGGTCCTGATGAGGGCATTGGCACAAGTGGTACAACACATACCGGGTTCAACGCTGACCCCCGACACGCTGAGCATGCTGGAGCAGGGCAGTACAGGCGATGTCACGCGCTTCAGTGAGCTGCTGGGTCGTGTGCCACGAGATCCTGAGGTATTTATCTCTCACCAACCAACCCCATAAACAATTCCTCCAGCCGGTTGGTCTTGTTGCGCATGCTGAGAATTTCAATACCATGCTGCGAAAGCAGGTTGAACAGTTTGTTGATGCTTTCTTCCTTGGGTACATCCACTGACAGGGTAGAGTCGTCGATGCGCTCCAGTCGGTAACCATTCAATGACGGTAGTTCTTCAACATTCACACTGGTATCAAGGATGAATGTTTCCATATTCAGCTGAGAGAGAAGTCGCTTCATGCTTGTGTTTTCGATGATGCGCCCGTGGTCAATGATTGCGATATTGCGGCACAGGGACTCGGCTTCTTCCAGGTAGTGTGTGGTCAGGATGATGGTTGTGCCCTGATCATTGATCTCGCGTAAAAACTCCCACATGGTCCGGCGGATCTCGATATCAACGCCTGCTGTTGGTTCATCCAATATCAGCAAGCGCGGTTCGTGAACCAGTGCGCGGGCGATCATCAGCCTGCGTTTCATGCCGCCGGACAGGTTGCGTGCCTGTGTATTTCTTTTGTCCCATAGATTCAGCTTACGCAGATATTTCTCGGCTCTCTGATAAGCCAGGCTGCGTTCCAGACCATAGTAGCCGCCCTGGTTGACTACTATGGCGATAACTTTTTCGAACACGCCGAAGTTGAACTCCTGCGGTACCAGGCCGATGCAGGATTTCGCAGCTTCGAGTTCCCGTTCGATGTCGTGCTCGAATACACTGACGCTGCCGCGCGTCTTGTTGACCAGAGAGCTGATGATGCCGATAGTCGTCGATTTGCCTGCCCCATTAGGGCCGAGCAGTGCGAAGAAGTCACCTTCTGCTACGTCGAGGTCAATGCCTTTCAGGGCAATGACACCACCCTTGTATTCCTTGTGAAGATCTTTCAGTGAGAGTGCGTGCACGTCTTTTTGCCTTTTGATTCAAAGCCCTAGTGAATTACTTGGTCTTGAACATATTAGCCGTTTCTTATACAATATCTCAATCTCTGAAGCGGGTACAGGTTCAAGCATGTTCATCAAAGAAGTCGATTCACCCAAGCTTACTTCCATGATGGACGAGAACGATAATCTCGTCATTATTGATGTTCGTGAAATGCACGAGATCAATCGAGGCACGATCAAGGGCGCAATGCCCATGCCGATGGCAACTGTTCCACTTCGCCTCAGTGAAATTCCCCATGATAAGGACGTAGTATTCATATGCCGCAGCGGTGCCCGCTCAGGCCAGGTTTGCATGTTCCTGGGTCAGCACGGTTATGACAATGTCATCAATTTGCGTGGCGGCATGATTGGCTGGGTGCGCAGCGGTTTTGAGCCGGTGCTGCCTGAGCCGGTGGCTTTTTCAAACTAGAATTAGCTTTTCGCGGCGATTGTTTGTCAGTCAGCCCCCACCTCAACGATCACCAGAATCTCTTCATCCCCCTCATCAATCGATATCACCTTGTGCCCATTAATCCGACACCACGCCGGTATATCATGCACAACACCGGGATCAGAGCAGTAAACCTTTAACACATCACCCGCCTGCAAAGTGGCCACCGTATCCTGGGTGCGGATAACCGGTATCGGGCACAACATGCCTCGTGCATCCAGTTCAGTTTCAGACATACCAGTCCTGTGGAATATCTGAAGGTGGCATGGGAATAATATCAAGGGTGCTGGATGCGCCATCCTTTTGCAGTACCCGTACAGATACACTGCCCGCATCGCGTCCACTACTGAACCGTGCTACCAGTCTTGCTGCCAGATCAAGGTCCTCTTCATTCAACTCTCCATCGACTAATGCAATGGGACCGGTGTGGCTGATGGTGTTCAAACTGATATACCGTTTGCGATAACCCTTGAGAAAATTAGTTTCTCCTTCCTCGCGAGCAATGATGAGTTTGAAGTGCGGTCTGGGACGTAGATGGCGACCGACTTTAAGCATGACGATGTCATCGATCTCGTAGGTCTTTTCACCGCGCGCCTGCCACAGGTCAGCGAGTTTGGAAGAGTAGTTGGCATCGGTCAGGAAGCAGCAGCCGCCGGCAGGCTGGGCGTAGTCTTCAAAACCATAGTGTGCCGCCAGCGCCATCTGAGGTTTCCGGTTGCGCCCTGAGTAGTCCAGCAGTTCTTCGCGATTGACCCATCCCTCACGTTCGGGTTTCGTTTCCGGCAGCAGTTTTGCGCACAATGGGCGCAGCAGCAGATCACCGGCGCCGGACTCCCTGCTGACGACGGGCATGGTCTCCTTGCGCTGTGACATCGGACGTTGCCCCATGACCTCACCGGTAATAAGAAAGTCGAAGTCATGCTCCTGCATCCACTCGTAGGCCTTTTGAACCATGAAACCTTTACAGTCGAGACAGGGATTCAGGTTGGCTCCGTAGCCATGCTTCGGGTTGATGACCACGTCTTTATAGGGCTCGGACACATCGATGATATGCAGCTTCATGTTGAGCTGCTCGGCAACCCACAGGGCATTGTTGCGCTTGGGTCTGGCGCGGTCCTTCTTGCGGATGGCATGGGTGTGGCCTTCGACGCAGAAGCCTGTGAAGAAATTGATGCCCTCAACATGAACACCCATGTCCTGGATGGCTTTTGCAGCCAGCAGCGAATCGAGCCCGCCGGAGACGAGTGCAACAGCTTTGCGGAGTTTCTTTTCAGTTGATGTGTTCATTGAGGAAATTGCTGTAAGAAGCTGATAATAATACCACTGATTTGCTCAGATACGGATGATCTTATCCCTGAGGATTATGAGTGGTAATAATTCACTTACTTTTTACTAATGTTGGTGTAATCTACATTAATGTTGTATAAGCGCATTCGCCCGCAAGAGGTGAGCGCTTAACCGCTTATCAACAGTGCAGGCGGAGCAATCCGCGAGGAGGAGTTATGACAGGCCTCGAAAGACGTGAAGCCACGCAGGCTGTGCCAGCTGACGTGAATGAATACCTGAACCAGCAGCAAAGGCGTACATACAACAGCATGCAAGGCTTCGGCTGGCGAATGTACTTTATTCGTAGGCCACTGTTTCAACACACCACAGCAGTCATGATCAATAACGAAGGCACGCGCATCGGTGTACTCGAGGTGGAGGGCCATTTTGACATGAGTCCCACACTGGAGCTGAGAAACTAGTAGTCACTGTGCTGAGCACAAGAAGTCCATGATGAGAAGACTATTCATACTTGCTGTATTGAGCATGGCAATGCTCAGCCCCGCCATCGCAGAAGTGAGTGCTGAGGCGTTTATCGAACTTCAGATGCGCAATGGCATCCTGACCGCAATTCCCTGGGTGAAAGTCTCAGAAGCAGGCCAATATCGCTACGTTTTGAAATCCCGTGTTGAGAGTCGCTCTGGCGGCTCAAATGCTTCCTCATCAGGCACGGTCAATCTACCAGTCCGTCTGGTGCGATTGAACGCGAGTTCCACTCACCGCCTTACCAGCCCGGGTGACCGCTTTCATTTCAGCTTGAAAGTGCTCAAGGGTGCTCTGCTGATCGCGGAGGATACAGTACACTTTCCCGAATAATCGGTCACCATCTCTGTCACTCTTTTCATGTCTGCATCATTGTTCACGCTCGTGCTCGTCGCTGTTCTGGCATACCCTGTAAACCAGGCACAGGCAGAAGTGTTTCGCTACACTGATGAACATGGAAAAACCGTATACACAGATGTTGCACCGCCTGTTACGTTCACATCTGCTACTGTGGACGTCAGACCCAATTCGGTAGCGGGACCAGCCTATACCGATTCAGGTCAGAAGAGTGTTGTTATGTACAGTGCCGAGTGGTGCGGTATATGCAAGCAGGCGCGTGAGTATTTCGAAGGGCGTGGCATCGAATACGAAGAATACGATATAGATACAGATGAGAAGGGCAAACGCGATTTTGCCGAGATGAGGGGCAGGGGAGTCCCTATCATCCTCGTTGGTGACCAGCGTATGCGAGGCTTCAACCCGACCAGGTTCCAGGATCTGTTCAGAGAAATGTAGCGAGTT
>Ga0209013_10001816_pt1 | contig 19619 bp, 14 predicted proteins | sample Cruoilmetagenom2_FD_187291 | JGI IMG/M metagenome (GOLD analysis project Ga0209013, IMG submission 187291) | Oil polluted marine microbial communities from Coal Oil Point, Santa Barbara, California, USA - Sample 2 (SPAdes) (version 2) | ecosystem: Environmental > Aquatic > Marine > Oil seeps ...
ATGGTTCATCATTCTTCACAGAAGAAAATAGATGGGGGTATTTCCCATCTGCTGCTTTAGCTTGGAAGCTTAAAGAAGAAACCTTTTTGCATAACGTTACATTTATTAATGATTTTAAATTGCGTTTAGGTTGGGGGGAAACCGGACAACAAGATATTTCTGGTTCAGTAGGATTCTTTCCTTCTATACCAGTATTTGAGATTGGATCGCCAAACAGCCAGTACATTGAAGGTGTAACTTTGTATAACGCAAAAGAGTTTAATCCAGATTTAACTTGGGAAAAAACTACAACTTATAATTTAGGTGTTGATTTCGATTTCTTTGAAAATAATTTGATTTCTGGGTCTTTTGATATCTTTAAAAGAGAAACTACCGATTTACTGGTTTTAACTAATGTCCCTCCTGGACAAGCATTAAGTGATGTCTTAATACAAAATGTTGGAGCAACGGATAGTGAAGGTTTTGAATTAAATCTAAATCTAAGCCCAATACAAAAAGAAGACTTCAATTTATCTTTATTTGGTAATATTTCTTATAATATAACTGAAGTTACTGACTTAGACGGTGCTGAACAGATTTCAGCTGGCGGGAATTTACCTATTGGCACAGGGAATTTTCTTCTTAAGCATGCCGTTGGAGAAGAGGCTGCTTCGGCATGGGTTTTAAAGCAAGTCTATGATGTAAATGGCAAGCCGATATTAGGCTCTTTTGTAGATTTAAATGGAGATGGTAGGATTACTGATGATGATAAATATTACAGAGCCATACAACCTAATTGGACATTTGGATTCGGTTTTACATTTAATTACAAAAACTGGGATTTAAGTTCTAGCTTTAGAGGGCAATTGGATGGAGAAGTATATAATTCAAGACGTTTAACTTCTGGTGTAGTAGATAATGCTGTTTCTCAAGACGGAAATTCTTTAAACAACGTCTTAGATTTTTATGCCGGAGAAGCTGATGTAGAAATTTTCGATATACAAGATCCTATTCAGTTTTCTGATTATTTTTTAGAAAATGCTGCTTTTTTACGATGTGAAAATATTGTTGTTGGACATACTCTGAGAGATGTGTTTAAAAATGCAACGCTTAAAGTATATGCTGCAGTAAACAACCCTTTCATTATAACCGATTATAGTGGTCAGGATCCAGAAAATTTTGGAGGAATTGATAATAATTTCTATCCACGTCCAACAGTTTATAACTTAGGTGTTAATATTGATTTTTAAAAATAAAACTATGAAAAATAATATATTAAAAATACTATTTAGTTTCATCTTACTTCTTTTTACTAGTTGTACAGATGATTTGAATACAGAACCTATAGTAGAATTATCTTTAGAACAGCTTTTGGCACAAGACCCTGATGCTATAGAAGGAATTTTATCAAGACTTTATGGTTCTTTTGCGCTCTCTGGTGCAGATGGTCCAGGGAGTTCTGATATTAGTGACGACCCAGGAGAATCTCCTTTTCTTAGAGGTATTGTAAATCTTCAAGATTTCACAGCTGATGCTATGAAGAATCGCTGGGGAGATAATGGTCTAGATCAGTTAACCACTACAAACGATTGGACACCTGATAATAAGTTTTTCAGATATCTTTACAACCGTATTTTCTTTACTATTCCTCAATGTAATAACTTATTATCTATTTTGCCTAATGTCGATGTGGAGAATAAAGAAGTTATTATTTCTGAAGTAAGATTTATTAGAGCATTAGCTTATTACTATTTAATTGATGTATTTGGGAAAGGTGTTTTAGCTACAGAAAACAATTTTGGACAAACCTCGCCACTTCCTCAGGCTTCTCGTCAAGAATTATTTGATTATGTAGAAGCGGAATTGGTACAAATCGAACCTATATTACTAGCTTCTAATACTTATGGGAGAGCTACTAAAGCGGCGGCTCAAATGCTGCTTTCTAAATTATATTTAAATGCAGAAGTTTATACTGGTGTTCCTAGATATGATGACGCTGCAACTTACTCAAATAATGTTATTACTGATGGTGTTTATTCTTTAGAGCCTAATTTTGTAAGTATCTTTTCTGCAGATAATAATACGTCTAATGAAATTATATTCCCTTTAATTGCAGATGCTGTTGTTAGTCAAAGCTATGGTAACACTACCTATATAGTAAATGGCAGTTTAAATACTGAAACGATGCCATTAGCTGAATTTGGTGCAAACGATGGATGGGGTGGTCACAGATCAACTAAGGCATGGTATAGTTTATTTGGCGACTTAGATACTTCTACAGATGATAGAGCCAGTTTATTTTGGACTGAAGGTCATAACTATGAGATGACAGATTATAGAGAATGGACAGATGGTTATCCATCTATTAAGTTTAGAAACACCAATTTTACTGGTACATCATTAACGTCTCTTTTTTCAAGTACTGATTTTCCTTTATTTAGATTAGCAGATGCTTATTTAATGTATGCCGAATGCGCTGTAAGAGGTGCCTCTGGAGCTGACTTAAATACAGCATTACAATATGTGAATGATTTAAGAACACGCTCGAATGCAGATACTATATCTCAATCTGAATTAACACTCCAATTCATTATTGATGAACGCGGAAGAGAACTAAATTTAGAGGGTCATAGACGTACAGATTTAATTCGATTTGGAATGTTTACTGGAGGGTCTTATTTATGGCCTTGGAAAGGTGGCATACAAAATGGCGTTTCAATACCTGATTCGTATAGGTTATTCCCTATTCCATCTACCGCTTTACAAGCAAACCCTAATTTAACTCAAAACCCTGGTTTTTAAAAAAATTGTATAATTAAATAACATAATAATGAAAAAAATTAAAATTTTAGGATTATTTATAATAGCTCTTATAGGATTTAACTCTTGTACTCAAGATGATGATCTTGTTTTTACAGCAGTTGAACCTAGTGAAGGTGTGGTTTTTCTTAACACCTTTTTAGAAGAATATGTTCTAACACCTGAAACATCAGGGAATTTAGGTGAAAGATTTACCTGGTCGGATGCAAATTTCGATGTTCCTACAAGTGTGACTTATGAATTACAAAACTCTATTATTGGCGATTTTAGTGACGCTAATACGATTGGATCTACAGATGGGAATGAACTTGGAGTAAGTGTTGGTCAATTATTAGGTTTTGCCGCAGAAGCAGGTCTTGACAATGACCCTAATACTGAAGCGCCAAATACAGGTCAATTATATTTTAGAGTTAGAGCTTTTATAGGGCTAGATGGTCTAGAAGCTTTTTCACCTATACAAGCATTAACCGTAGTACTTCCTGAAGACACTGGAACAGGTGGAGGTGCTTTTGAAATATCTAATTGGGGCATCGTTGGTTCAGGTTACAATAATTGGGGAGCATATGCAGATGGATTTTTCTATACTACTGATACACCAGATGTTTTTGTAGCGTATGCAACACTTTTTGATGGTGAAATTAAATTTAGAGAAAATAATGATTGGACTGTTAATTATGGTGATACTGATGCTGACGGAACCATTGATTTAGATGGCGATAATATTGCTGTAACAGCTGGTAATTATAAAATTACTCTTGATATGGCTAATGGAACATATACTATAGAAAATTTCTCTTGGGGAATTGTAGGATCTGCATTTAACGATTGGGGAGCGACACCTGATGCTAAATTCCATTACGATTATACCACAGATACTTTTAAAGTTGGTGTTAAGTTATTAGATGGAGAAATGAAAATACGATTTAATAATGATTGGGGGACCAATTTTGGCGACACTGGAGCTGATGGTACTTTAGATCAAGACGGAGATAATATTGTTGTTACCGCTGGGTTCTATGCTGTAACAATAGATATGAATACCATGGCTTACACTATTGAATCAGCAGATATTTGGGGTATTGTTGGGTCTGGATATAATGATTGGGGAGCTACACCAGATTTTACATTTACACAAGTTAACCCAGATGTATGGATAGCAGAAATTGTAACGCTTCTTGATGGGGAAATTAAGTTTAGAACAAATGAAGATTGGGGAAATAACTTAGGAGACACTGGTGCTGATGGCACTTTAGATCCAGATGGAGATAATATTATTAGTGTTGCTGGAAATGCTAGAATTTGGTTAGATTTTTCTAGCGGAACAGGAGTGTATACTATCAATCAATAATAAAAAATGGTTTTTTGAATTATATTAAAAGGACTGTTTTAAAGCAGTCCTTTTTTAAATTAATTTTATGAAGAATATTGTATTACCTATTTTATTTATAACTCTTGTGAATTTTGGATTTGGTCAAGTAACAATTACTCCAAATCCTTTTGAAGTAAACGAATCAATTACTATAACTGTAGACGCTAATAGTAATGCTACAGATTGTAATGGTTTTAGTAACCCAACGAAAGTTTATATGCACTCTGGTATTGGACCAGATACAAACCCATGGACTTATGTAGTTGGAAATTGGGGACAAGATGATGGCTTTGGAGAAATGACCAATAATGGAGATGGAACTTGGAGTATTACTCTAACTCCAGAATCATATTATGGCCTAACACCTGAACAAGCTGCGAATGTAATTAAGATGGGGATGGTTTTTAGAAATGAAGATGGTACACAAGAATTGAAATCTAATGGTTGTACTGATTTCTTTTTTGACGTAGGCACGTTTCAGGTAAGTTTATCTTCACCTTTATCAAATTCTACGACAATAATAAATTCAGGTGATGATTTAAATATTAGTGCAACAAATATTGGTGGAAATGCTGATTATATTTTAAAAGCTAATGGAGGCATCTTAAACTCTCAATCTAATATTGCTTCTTATTCCTATACACATATTAATATTACATCTAATCAAAATTATGAATTAGAAGTAACTTTAAACGCAACAACTATTACAAAAAAATTCAGTACAATTATAGATCCGGGGACGACATGGGAAATAATGGCATCCGATTTTCAAGATGGCATAAACTATCATGAAGGAGACCCAACAAAAGTTACTCTGGTTCTTGATGCAGTCGGTAAAGATTTTGTTTATGTCGCAGCAAGCTTCAACAATTGGCAACCAGATGGTGCTTATTTCATGAAAAGAGACTTTACTAGAAATAATAAATTCTGGATTGAACTCAATAATCTTACTCCTGGTCAAATAGAAACCTATCAATATTGGGTTATAGATAAAACACCTATTGCCAACTCACCAATGTTAGTAAAAACTGCAGACCCTTATTCTACTTTAGTTTTATCTCCTTTTGATGATCCTTGGATTCCTTCATCAACATATCCAAATCTTCCAATGTATCCTTCTGGTCAAGAACGTGAAGTTACAGTATTAGAAACTGGACAAACGCCGTATAATTGGCAGGTGACTAATTTTACTAAACCAAAAAAAGAAGATCTTATAATATATGAAGTATTAATTCGTGATTTTGATGCTGACAGGAATTTTCAAGACCTCATAGACAAAATAGACTACTTTAAAAATTTAAATATAAATGCTATAGAGTTAATGCCTGTTATGGAATTTGAAGGCAATGAAAGTTGGGGTTATAATACTTCTTTTCATATGGCTTTAGACAAGTTTTATGGTACAGAAAACAAATTTAAAGAACTGGTAGATATATATCATCAAAATGGGATTGCCATAATTTTAGATTTAGCAATTAACCATGCTTTTGGGAGAAATCCTATGAACAGGATGTGGATGAATGATCCCGATGGTGACGGTTGGGGAGAGCCAAGTAGTGAAAACCCTTATTTTAATCAAACCCCAACCCATAGTTATAACGTTGGTTCCGATTTTAACCATCAACAAGCAAGAACACAGAATTATGTAGAACGTGTTATTAAACACTGGATAGAAGATTTTAAAATTGATGGTTTTCGTTGGGATTTAACAAAAGGATTTACTCAAAATTGTACCCCAAATGATACTGGATGTACTGGTTCGTATCAACAAGATAGAGTAGATGTTTTAAAACAGTATGCTGATTATTCTTGGAGTTTAGATCCGGATCATTATGTTATTTTTGAGCATTTAGGAGACAATGGAGAGGAAACAGAATGGGCAAATTATAGAGTTGACGAAGGAAAAGGAATTATGTTATGGGGGAAAATGACAGATCCATATAATCAATTAACTATGGGCTATAATTCTGGGAATGATATTTCTGGAATGGGTCATTTAAGTAGGGGTTGGACAGTGAAACGACTTGTTGGTTATGCCGAAAGCCATGACGAAGAACGCTTAATGTATAAAAATCTGCAATATGGAAACAGCAATGGAAGCTATGATGTCACTGATTTAAATACAGCCTTATCAAGAATGTCTGCTTTAGGAGCTGTGTCTTTAACAATTCCTGGCCCTAAGATGGTTTGGCATTTTGCCGATTTAGGTATGGAAAATTCCATTTTCACTTGTAATAATGGCAGTGTTAACGACCCTGATTGTAAATTAGACACTAAACCACAGCCTCAATGGTTAAATAATTGGTTAGGAGACAGCAATAGAAATCAAATTTATAAGGATTGGGCACGACTAAATTTATTGAAAATTAATGAACCAGTATTTGAGGGTGATTATATTATCGATTCTGGAAGTTTAACGCCGAAAATAAATGTTTATACAGGGGATTTAAATACACCTAGTTCAGAACTTAAAAATGTTCTTATTTTAGCAAACTTTGATGTTATAACTCAAAATATCACACCAAACTTTCCATATACTGGGACTTGGTATGATTTAATGGATGCAACAGGGATTACAACTTTAAATGTTACTGATACTAACACTCCAATTAGTATTCTACCAGGTCAATTTAAAATTTATGGAAATAACGCAGCTCAAATATTGAGTGTTGAAGGGGTTGATATTTCTGATAAAATTCAACTATACCCAAACCCAACAAATGATACTTTTTCTATAAACATTAATGCTAATAAAATAGAAATTTTTGATGTCTCTGGAAGAAAGATAAATTCATTTACAAGTAATTTATCTTCAAACAACCCAGTGAATGTAAGACCTCTTTCAAATGGTATGTATTTTATAAAAATCACAACGCCTAAAGGAATTGGTACGAAACGACTTATTAAATATTAACCTTTAAAATTGAATATTATGAAACAATCTTACTTTTTAATTGCATTTTTTATTACTGGTTTTCTTTATGCACAAACTACCATTTCTTATCCGCAAAGAGCTAGTAACTATGATGCGTTTTTTACAGATGGTGGTGGGAATTATGACAGTGGAGCTGATCAATTAGGTATGTGGGCTAATTTTAATGCTAAGCAATCCGTAGCATGGAGGTCTTTTACCGAAACAGGTTTGCCTGGTGGCACGCCTTCTACTATGGTGGTTGGTGACAGTTTTACAATAACAGTTTCTGCTACACAAGCATCTTTCGGAGTAATCGGCATGGCTTTACTATCAAGTCCAACAACAATGTCATGGGATGATAGGCAAAGTAATTATGCTGTTCAAGTAAATCTAAATGGAAATGGTGGTGCAAACGACCCATGGGAAGTAGTTTCCACTGGTGGTACTATTGATGCATCGGCTATTGGTGGTTCGGCATCATACGCGGATTTTAAATTTAAATTTACTTTAGATACTGCAACAACAATGACTGTATCAATAAATGATGGTGCTGAAACTTTTAATGTTACTCTAAATAATCAAGATATTACTGGGTATTCAATTTATCTTGCCGATGATTGGAATGGATCAGCTAATGCTGATATTTTCTGGAAGCCAACTACAGAATATGTATATGCTTCAACTTTAAGTAATAATGAATTTGATTTCAACACACCAGAATTCAAAATTTTACCTAACCCTGCTCAAAATACTATATCAATAAATTCAGATATTAACAAACTTAGTATTTATAGTATTTCAGGTAAATTAATAAAACAATATAATGGCGATTTAATTAAAGGAACTTTATTTGATATTAGTCAACTATCAAAAGGGCTTTTCATTATTAAACTAACACATAATTCAGGAGTAAATAGTACCACTAAACTTATAAAGCTCTAAGATTTATGTAATAGGTGATTAATAGCTATTTTTTACCTTAAGCTTCTCAAGAAATTGAGAAGCTTTTATTTTATCCAAAATATTTTATAAATTCGTTAAACTAGACTTTATTTAACAGAACTAATTATTCACTTTAATGTTTATTAATTTTAATAAATATGTTATTATTATTGTTTTCTTGATAACAGCTTTTGCTAAAGCTCAAAATGATTCCATACAGTTAAAAAATAATGATATTTTAGTAGGCGAAGTAAAATCCTTTTCTACTGGTATACTCGTTTTAAAGACTTCATATAGTGATGAAGATTTTAATATTAAGAAATTAAATAAAAAGGATTATTCAAAAACAATGCGATATTTAAGAGCTTACCTTGATCTGTGTAGTGAGGAATATGATTTATGGTTATCGGGGAATATTGAAGAAAGAATATGGGTTAATTGGGAAGAAGGAATAAGAAGTAAATTTTCAAATAAGGCATTTAGTAGAGCGTGGAAAGTGTCAAATTATGATTCACACTATTATTCAGATTTTTGTAAATGGATGGAGGGCATTGTCAAATAACAAAAAAAATAGCTCCTTTTTTAAATGAGATGAATTAATTAAAACTATCAATGGAGATATAAGATAGGTAATGAGATACCTAATATAATCTCTATTAAGCTCATTTACTAGCCGTTAATTATTTCTTTATATTTTAATATCTCATCTAGTCGATACATAGATTAGCTGTACATAATAGTATAACATAAGAATTATTTGTACTTTTATATAACGCAACTAATAATACACGAACACGTTATGGACAATTATGACCCGTCCTGAAATAAGGCTACATAATTTTAAACATTATGTACAAAAATGACAAAGTAATTAGACGTTACAGCGAACCCTTCAAATTAAAAATTTTAGCCGAACTTAGTACTGGCAAATACACTAAGAGTGAACTAGGAAAACTCTACAGTATTGCACCTACAACCATTAATGAATGGATTATAAAGTACGATCGTAAAGACCTAATGAACACAAGAGTAAAGGTGGAAACAAAAGAAAGTTTTAAAATATTTTTGTTGTTGTTAAAGAAAACGTTTGCCAACAAAGGCTATAATTCATTGTTCTCTTTTAATTAAAATAAAATTCGTAGTTTTAAATCGACTGATTTCTTAAAGCGGAAAAGTCTCCGACTTGTTCCACAACGAAATCATAGCCTAAAAGTTGTGTGCAATAAAACCTACATCTTTAATATTTAATGATGATGTATTCAAAATTACTTGAACTAATTAATCAAATTACCATTTTAGAGGAAAAAGAAATTGAACTCATTAAAAGCAGTTTTAAACCATTGAAACTCACCAAAGGTGAATTCTTTCTTGAGGCTAGTAAAATTAATAAACACTTAGGATTTCTTCATAAAGGTCTAGTTAGGTATTTCGTTTATAAGGATGAAGAGGAATCAACCTTTGAATTTACTAAAGAAGGTGAATTTATTGCTGATTATCAAAGTTTCAATAACAAGACTAAATCTGTCCAAAATATTCAAGCTATAGAAGATTGTGAAATTCTTATTATTAATTATGATAATGTTCAGAAAATATTCAATTCTACAAAAAAGGGGAATCTTATTGGTCGCAGAATAATAGAACATCGCTTTGATATAATGGTAAATCAATTATTGGCAATATACATGCAAAACCATGAAGACCGTTATCAAAGCTTTCTTAACCATTATTCTGATTTATCACAAAGAATACCTCAATATCTTATAGCCTCATATGTAGGTATAAAACCAGAATCTTTAAGTCGTATTAGAAGAAGATTTACCAAAAATATTTCTTAACTCAGGTTAACCAATTGTTACACTATTGTCCCTTAAATTTGATTATTATTTTAAATAAATGTTTAATCAAAATTAGAAATCATGAAGAAATATTGGATTAAAGCCAAATACACCTTAATACTTGGCTTATTATTGACAATATCAGGTTGTCTACAAATGAGTGAATGTGAAATTGACAAAACAGCCGGATTAAACGGAGGGTTCGAAATCGTTAATAACAACTTACCTGTTAACTGGCTTATGTATAGCTCTAATACCGTTCCCAATTCCGATTTCAAAATAGCATTCGATAAAAATATTTTCAAGGAAGGCAAACAATCGCTTAGGTTTGATGTCAAAAATTGTTCTTCAACCGGTGGAAGGCTTTCGCCAGGATTTACCAATGAGTTCTATGATATTGGTGTGTTTGAAGGGGAAGCAAATTATAAACTTAGTTTTTGGATAAAGAACAATGGAACAAAATTCCGAGTAGAAGCTGGAGGAGTTGCACCCTATAAAGGAGACATAAAAGTTTTAATAGAAAGTGATGAACAGATAGAAGATTGGAAATATTTCGAATATAAAATTAATGTACCAATAGATAGACATTTGAGAATTCAATTAAATGTCTTAACGTCTGGTACTTTATGGATCGATGATGTACAAATCGTAAAAATATAATACTGCACACTTAAGACGTGTATAATTAATGCTAACCTCCTACTTCAATTTAAATTTATATATTTAATCATCTGATTTGCTACAGCCAAAAATCCTGCGGATTCTAGGTCGCACAAATCATACACAAACACGTTGCTCAAGGCATTCATTACGCAACTCACTCTCAGAAAAAAGTCTAGTTTCCTTTTCGATTTTTTTGAGTTTTAACAAAGTAAAATCAGAAAAACTTTCCTGAGTGATTTTAAATATTTCGCTGAATTATCTTTACACCAAACCTATTTGACGCTATTTGGTGGTTTATTTACTGGAATATTATTTTTCAATCTAAATCGATTGGAAAGCCAATTGTTTTGCATATGTTTTAGAATATCATGGCAAACTTGTTTTTAATTTAACACGCCAACTCCGTATATAATTAATTGCTTGAACTGTATATACTCTGAAAAACCACAGACAAAAATAATCTAATTTGTTTAACCTAATTAAAATAAAAAAACCTTCCATTTCTGAAAGGCTTGTGTTTATAAGTGGTCCCACTTGGGCTCGAACCAAGGACCACCTGATTATGAGTCAGGTGCTCTAACCAACTGAGCTATGGGACCTATTAAGGCTGCAATATTACTATTTATTTTATCTTTTAGCAAGATTTTTTATTGTTTATCTCTTGACATAACTCGATTAAAACACCATTAGTAGATTTTGGATGTAAAAAGACAACTAACTTATTGTCCGCTCCAATTTTGGGTGAATCATTTAACACAATAAATCCTTCATTTTTTAGACGGTTAATTTCTGCTTCAATATCATCAACATCAAATGCAATATGATGAACCCCTTCTCCTTTCTTACTAATAAATTTAGCTATAGGACTGTCTTCATTTGTTGCTTCTAGTAGTTCTATTTTATTTTCTCCTATTTTGAAAAAAGATGTCTTTACACCTTCACTCTCTACTTCTTCAGTTTTATAGTGTGAGTCATCAAATAGTTTTGCAAATAAATTGTTTGATTCTTCTATACTTTTTACGGCAATTCCTATATGCTCAATTTTATTCATTTTTATAATACATTTAGAGTAAGTTACAAATTTAGCAATCCAAAAGTAAGATAATCTTTAAATATCCTCTATTTTTGCCATATATAACCCTAAAGGTTGTTAATTTGAAATAATGGCTATTGAATTCAATTTAAATAATTTTTACTTCAATAGCTATTAAAATTTATTAAAATGGAGGAGAGTCAAAGACAAAAAAAAATAGCTTCAGTTTTACAACATGATTTAGTAGACGTGCTTCAAAATGCTGCAACTCAAGGAGGTATGCGTGGTGTTATTATTTCTGTTTCAAAAGTCTCTGTTACCGTAGATCTATCTGTTGCTAAAGTATATCTGAGTATTTTCCCTAACAATAAAGGTAAAGAGATTATAGAAGGCATCCAATCTAATACATCTTTAATCAAACATGAATTAGCACAAAGAACTAGACATCAATTAAGACGAATGCCACAATTAAGTTTTTTTATTGATGATTCTTTAGAATATATAGATAAAATTGAAAAATCTCTAAAAAGTGGAAACAACCCAATTGATAATCCAGATTTACTCGATAAAAGAAAAAAATCTTAATTGATTTTTTTATACATTTTCCTTTTGATTAGTTTGTATTAGATAATTCTTAAACATGAATGTTTCATTTTATATAGCTAGACGTTATTTGCTTTCTAAAAGCAGTAATAACGCTATAAATTTTATGACCATTATTACTGCCATAGGTGTTGTATTAGGAGCTGCTTCATTGTTTATTGTATTATCGGGTTTTGCAGGCTTAAAAGATTTTACGCTTCAGTTTACATCTATTGTCGATCCTGACCTCAAAGCGGAAGCGACATCAGGAAAATCATTTTTGGTATCACAAGATGAATTGAATAAACTTAATGCTGAAAGTGATATTATTTCATTTTCAAAAGTTATTGAAGAGCGGATTATTGTCTCATTTAACGATAAGAACTACCCTGCTTATATTAAAGGTGTCGACGAAAATTACCAAAACGTAAATGCAATTGAATCTGTAATCTTAAATGGTAGCTGGCTTACTCAAAATACAACTCAAATTGTTGTTGGTTGGGGAATTTCTTCAAACCTTTCTTTTAATGTTTTAGATTATGGTAAACGTGTAGGCCTTAGTGTTCCTAAAGCGGGAAAAGGACAATTATCATCAGTAAATGATGCCTTTAATTCAGAAAAAGGTATCAACGTTGGTATATTCGATATTAATGAGGCTTTAAATAATAAATATGTGTATACCTCTTTTGATTTAGCGCAGAGATTATTGAGTTTTAAAAACAATCAAATATCATCTATTGAATTTAAAATAAAAGAAGGAATTGATAAATCTATTGTTAAAACTAAAATACAAAACATCCTAGGAGACAAAGTGGTTATAAAAAACAGAGCTCAACTTAATGATGCACTCTATAAAATGTTAAATACAGAAAACCTTGCTGTGTATTTAATCTTTACATTGGTTTTAATAATTGCTTTGTTTAATGTTATTGGCTCAATAATCATGATGATTCTAGATAAAAAGAAAACTCTAAAAACCTTATTCAACCTGGGAGTTACAATAAAAGATATACGAAAGATATTCTTTTTTCAAGGAAGTTTAATGACTGTAATTGGTGGTATTATCGGATTATTTCTAGCATTTATTATTGTGTTTCTCCAAAAAACTTTTGCTTTGATTATGATAACACCATCTCTTCCTTATCCTGTAGCAATTAAATTTGAAAATTTTATAATAGTTTTTATTACAATCGCTGTACTCGGTATTTTAGCATCAAAAATCGCATCCATTAGAATTACAAAGAGTTTGGTTGAAAATTAATAGTTGTAGAGAAAATAACTATTCAAATTGATGATTTGAAAATTTATCTAATACTTCATCAAAAGCGTTAAAAACTGAAGCCGAATCATCGCTAGTAACCATTTTCATTCTATATTCTTTAAAATGAGGGATTCCTCTAAAGTAGTTTGTATAGTGCCTTCTAGTTTCAAAAACTCCTAAAATTTCACCTTTCCAATCAATTGCCATTTGCAAATGTCTACGAGCAGCTTCAACTCTTTCCTGTAAAGTTATTGGCGTCAAATGTTCTCCCGTTTCAAAATAATGCTTTACTTGTTTGAAAAACCATGGGTTCCCTATGGTTGCTCGACCTATCATAGCGCCATCTAATCCGAACTTATCTCGCATTTCCATTGCTTTTTCTGGGCTCGTAATATCGCCATTTCCAAACACTGGAATATGCATTCTTGGATTGTTCTTTACCTCAGCAATTGGTGCCCAATTAGCATTTCCTTTATACATCTGTGCTCTTGTGCGTCCGTGAATTGAAATCGCTTTACAACCTACATCTTGAAGCCTTTCAGCAACTTCAACAATCCGAATTGATTTATCATCCCAACCTAAACGTGTTTTTACTGTTATTGGTAAATGAGTTCGCTTTACCATTTCCTCCGTCAGACTTACCATTAAATCAATATCCTTTAAAATCCCTGCTCCCGCTCCCTTGCTAACTACTTTTTTTACTGGACAACCAAAATTAATATCAATAATATCTGGTTTAGATTTTTCAACAATATCTACAGTTTGAAGCATGCTATCCAAATTAGCCCCAAAGATTTGTATTCCTACAGGACGTTCTTTCTCATAAATATCAAGTTTCATTGTGCTTTTTACAGCATCACGAATTAAACCTTCGCTAGAAATAAACTCAGTAAACACAACATCTGCGCCTTGTTCTTTGCATAAAGCTCGAAAAGGCGGATCGCTTACATCTTCCATCGGTGCTAAAAGCAGCGGAAAATCAGGAAGTTCTATTTTACCTATGTTTACCAATGATTTATAATTTAAAAAAGGTTTGCGTTTTTTAACGACCTAATAACGATATAAAAAGAACCCATAGCGATACTTTTCTTATATTATTAGTCTTATTTTTGGACAAAATTACTAATAAATTCAGTCATGAAACAGGTTTACCTACTTTTATTTATATCGATATTTTTTTCTTGTAAAAATGAAAAAGAGGAGAAAACCGATGCTAAATCTGGTGCAACAAAAGTTGTAAAAAAACTTCATTATGAAAATGAAAGACATTTAAAAAACATCAGGCAACTTACTTTTGGTGGAGATAATGCTGAAGCATACTGGAGTTTTGATGATAAAAGTTTAGTTTTTCAAGCGTCTAATCATTGGAATCTAGAATGTGACCAAATTTTTACGATGCCTGTTGATACTAATTTAGAACATGACCATGCAATCCCTCAAATGATTAGCACTGGCAAAGGAAGAACTACATGTAGCTATTTTTTACCTGGAGATTCAACAATAGTTTATTCTTCTACTCACAAAGCAGATATAAACTGTCCTCCTGTTCCCAAAAAAGAAGATCATGGAGGTAAATATATTTGGCCTGTGTATAGTAGTTTCGATATTTTTGTTGCCGATTTAAAAGGAAATCAACTCAAACAATTAACAACTACAGATGGTTATGATGCAGAGCCAACCGTGTCTCCAAAAGGTGATTTAATTGTATTTACATCTCTTAGAACTGGTGATTTGGAATTATACACTATGAATATTGATGGCACAGATGTAAAGCAAGTAACCAATGGCCTAGGTTACGATGGTGGGGCATTTTTCTCGCCCAACGGAACAAAGTTGGTGTTTCGTTCTTCTAGACCTAAAACCGATGAAGAGATTAAAGAATATAAAGATTTATTAACACAAGGATTAGTGAAGCCTACAAATATGGAATTATATATTTGTAATATTGATGGAAGTGAATTGACAAAAATCACCGATCTAGGCTCGGCAAATTGGGCACCATTTTTTCATCCATCTGGTGAGAAAATTATATTTTCATCTAATCATAAAAACAAAACAGTTCCTTTTAATCTATACATGATTAATATTGATGGAACAGGTTTAGAACAAATCACTTTCGATCCTATCTTTGACTCTTTTCCTATGTTTTCTTATGATGGTAAACAATTAATTTTTTCTTCTAACAGAAATAATGGTGGAAACCACGACACTAATTTATTTGTTGCGGATTGGGTTGATTAATTAGCCGCTATTGTTCAAGCCTTTCTCTTTCATTTTGCTCTTTAGTGCGCTTGTTTGTTTGAAGTTTAGTATTCCCAAATTTATAACTAAATCCTAGTTTTATGTAACGAGTATCTTGATCAAAATATCTTGAATTATTTTGATTTAAATATTTAGACAAAATCGTGTAATCATGGTCATTAAGTAAATCAGAAATCACTAAAGAAAGTGTTCCCTTTTTCTTAAATATTGATTTTTTTAATGACAATTCTGTTAGTATTCTAGTATCAACTATTTGAAACCCTTGTTGGTTTTCATGCACATAAGTTAATGTGAAATTAGCTGTTAAGCTTTTATCTTCTAAAAAAGAAAAATCATTACTAAACACCGTATAATTAGACCATGTGTTCATCTTTAAAACAGTTCCATTAAATTTAGCTTCTTCTTCTTCATTATAAAAAGACGTCACGAAATAAATAGACCAACTCTCAATAATATTAAAATATACTGATAAATCAAGCCCGAAATCTATAGTCTTATCTAAATTAACTGGTGCATAAATAAAGAGATTGTTCTCATTGTCTTGTATGGGTAATTCTAAAAAAGGAGCTTCGTTGTTTTTATAATACGCTTCAATTGTAAAAATCTCTTTAATTGATGTACCTACAACAAAATGATTTGTGTATGAAGGTTGTAAATTAGGGTTTCCTGTAACTACAGTGTAATCGTTTAAAAAATATCTGAAAGGATTTAACTTTTGATAGTTTGGTCTTTCCACACTGCGCTTATAATTTACATATACATTTGTGTTTTCTGTAACTTGATGACTAAAATTAAGCGTTGGAAACCATTCAAAATAGCCCTGTTTATTAGATTGATTAGTGTCAACCGATTTGCCTTCAATATTAGTTTGCTCTACTCTCAGCCCTACTGAAAAACTAAATGCTTCATAATCTTTAGTATACCCTACATACCCAGCAAAAATTTGTTCCTCATAATTAAATACATTAGAATTAATAGGATTAAATATAATATCGTCATTAATAATATCATACTGTTTAATATCGCTATCTGTTTTAATAAATGAAGATTTTACACCTGCTGAAAAAGATGATAGGTCATTAATTGGTATTTCATAATCAATTTGCGATGTAAAAATTGATGTATTTTGATTTGCATTTGTGTTAAATGCAGTACTGAATGGTACATCATCTTGTGGAAAATAATTGCTTTCAACATCTTGTTCTCTATTATAATCATAAGTTGTGAAATGAGTGTTAAACGCTATTTTTGAATCATTGCCAAAATCATGAACAAAATCTAAATCAAAACCTAAATTATGTTTCTTATCAAAAGATAAGTTGTTAGAATCAAAATTTGATATTAAACTATTATCAGCATCTGTAATTGTTGTAAACCCCTTAGTTAAATGTTTAAAATATGGTAAAAGGAGTATGTTAGTTGAAAAGCTTAAAGTGCTCGCTTCATTAACAAAATAGTCAAAATTAAGATTGAAATTATGAGTTTTAGACCATGTGTTTCTATTAGTGTTAGAATCCCAATGCTCGTCTAAACTACCGTTGTCTAAATAATCAATAATCTCGTTAGTGTCTCTATTTATTTTCTTTTGGTTATAACTATAATTTGCGAAAACATTTATTTTATCTGTTTTATAAAAATTGGTCATTCCCACATTATATCTAGGAAATACACCCTGGGTGTAATTTGCAAATATATTTCCTCTATAGCCAGTAATCATATTTTTACTCATTATAATATTTAAAACAACACCGCTTTCAGCATCATATTTTGCTGGTGGATTTGTAATCACTTCAATAGATTTTATTGTATTAGCTGAAGAGCCTTCAAGCAACTGCGCTAATTCTTCTCCTGATAAATGCACCTTTCTATTGTTGATATAAATCGTTGGTGATGTGTTTTTAATTGTAATGGAATTATCTAAAACTAAAACCCCAGGAGTATTCCTAATAACCTCCATCATATTGCCTTCACTCAAAGCCGTATTGGAGACATTAAAAACTAACCTATCAACTTCTTTTTTAAGTGTTGGTGTTTTAACTGTTAACTCAACTTCGTCTAAACTTTCAGCAGATGTTATTAAAATAATCGGTTCAAGAATAACATCTTTTGTTACATTAAATTGAATCAAATATTCTTCATACCCAATAAAAGTTACTTTTATTATATAGATGTTGGGTTGTAAATTTTTAAGAATAAAGTTGCCTTTTTCATCACTACTAGTACCCGTAATTATATCAGAGCTACCCTCTGTAGTTATTAAGATATTTGCAAATGGAATGGACTGATTAGCTTCATCTCGTAAAATTCCAGAGACAGAAAACTCTTGAGCAAATGCTTTGCTAAATGAAAACAAGCTTATAAATACAAAAATGATATAGGGGATTATCTTCAAATCTGTTCTTTAAAACTGCAATATACTATTTGTTTTAGACTTTTTTTTACTGAAAAACCGTAAATTAAACATGATTATTGTTTATAATAAAGGTTCTAAAACCTTAATAAATTCAACTATATTTGCAAATCTTTAGTTATTGAAGAATTATCTTTTATGAAGTACATTAGAAATTTTTGCATTATTGCGCATATAGATCATGGAAAAAGTACGCTTGCTGACCGTTTGTTAGAATTTACCGGATCTATAACGGATCGTGAAAAACAAGATCAATTATTAGATAGCATGGATTTAGAGCGTGAGCGTGGAATTACTATTAAATCTCATGCCATTCAAATGGAATATACCCATGAAGGTCAAGAGTATGTTTTAAATTTAATCGACACACCTGGTCATGTAGATTTTTCATATGAAGTATCTCGTTCTATAGCTGCATGTGAAGGTGCTTTACTTATCGTTGATGCAGCTCAAAGTATTCAAGCGCAAACTATTTCCAATTTATATTTAGCCTTAGATAACGATTTGGAAATTATTCCTGTGCTTAACAAAGTAGATTTGCCTAGTGCTAACCCAGAGGAAGTAACTGACGATATCGTCGATTTGTTAGGTTGTGATCCTGAAGAAGTTATTCCTGCAAGTGCAAAAACTGGATTAGGTATAAAAGAAATTCTTACAGCAATTATTGAACGTATTCCTTCACCAAAAGGAAATCCTGATGAACCCTTACAGGCTTTAATTTTCGATTCAGTTTACAATTCTTTTCGTGGTGTAGAAACCTATTTTAGAGTAATCAATGGTTCAATTAAAAAAGGGCAGCATATTAAATTCTTAGCAACAGATAAAAACTATTTTGCAGACGAAGTTGGTACCTTAAAACTTAGTCAAGTCATTAAAAAAGAAATAAACACTGGCGATGTTGGGTATCTAATTACTGGAATTAAAGAGGCTAAAGAAGTAAAGGTTGGAGACACTATCACTGATGCTAAAAACCCTACGACCAATGCGGTTGAAGGTTTTGAAGATGTAAAACCAATGGTTTTTGCCGGAATCTATCCTGTCGACACCGAAGATTATGAAGAACTTCGAAACTCTATGGAAAAATTGCAACTTAATGATGCGTCTTTAGTGTTTACTCCTGAAAGTTCAGCAGCTTTAGGGTTTGGTTTTCGATGTGGTTTTTTGGGAATGCTACACATGGAGATTATCCAAGAACGTTTAGAGCGTGAATTTAATATGACTGTGATTACTACAGTTCCTAATGTATCGTATAATGCTTTTACCAGAAAACATCCTAACGAACCTATAATAGTTAACAATCCAACCGATTTGCCTGAGCCTTCTGGGCTAGATCGTGTTGAAGAACCTTATATTAAAGCAACTATTATAACAAAAGCAGATTTTGTTGGTAATGTGATGTCATTGTGTATAGAAAAACGTGGATTAATTACCAATCAGACGTATTTAACTACCGAGCGTGTAGAATTAAGTTTCGATATGCCATTAGCGGAAATTGTTTTTGATTTTTATGATAGATTAAAGACGGTTTCTATAGGATATGCCTCTTTTG
>Ga0209013_10001817_pt1 | contig 19612 bp, 18 predicted proteins | sample Cruoilmetagenom2_FD_187291 | JGI IMG/M metagenome (GOLD analysis project Ga0209013, IMG submission 187291) | Oil polluted marine microbial communities from Coal Oil Point, Santa Barbara, California, USA - Sample 2 (SPAdes) (version 2) | ecosystem: Environmental > Aquatic > Marine > Oil seeps ...
CGATGAAAAGGAGGCCGGTCAGCGCGGATTGCTTAATCTCGGCCATACCTTCGGGCACGCGCTGGAGGCGGCAACGGGGTATTCTGACCGATTGCTGCACGGCGAAGGTGTGTCGATCGGCGTGGTCTTGGCTTTTGAGCTCTCAGAGCGGTTGGGTCTTTGCGCGCAAGGCGCGGCTCGGCGCGTCGCCGATCACTTGTCAGGGGTCGGTTTGCCGACGCTGATCAGTGATATTTCCGGGTCGCCACTGGATGCTGACGAACTCATCAGGCTGATGGGGCAGGATAAGAAAGTGCGCCAGGGCCGTATGATCTTCGTGCTTGTGCGGGGCATCGGGAAAGCTTTCCTAACCCAGGCCGTCGACGTCGAGATCGTGCGCAGTTTGCTGCTCGAAAAGTGCGGCGAGGGTCTGGAGAAATAAGCCCTGAGCATGTTGAAACACTGGAAGCCCAAGCTGCGCTGCTTGTCGAGATCGCACCAAATCTTGGTTTGAGCTTGGATTACTCGATTGAGAGCCTTGAGGCGGTCGTTGGCTACTTCGACGAACGCGTTGTCGATGGTGTTGCCCAGGAGGGCAGTCTGTTTGAAACCCAAGGTGACCGGTTGCTGTTATGTTTCCGCGCTTACACCGGTGAGGTCATCATCCAGGCCGCAGCCAAGGCGCGTTGGCGCATTGACGAAGAGGCCGGGGAAAACGTGTCGCAGGCCTATGTTTACGAAGCCGAGAAGAACTTCAGTGCGCATCCATTTAACAAGGTGATAAAACGTTACCAGAACGGAGCCGGCGACAGCCTGCAAAGCTTTGCCGATTTTGCCGTAAAAGCGATCCGGAGTGAGATTGAATTCGGCGCGTAGCGCTGAGTGTGCCGATCCACCTTCTCCCGTTGCTTGCCCACTTAAGTGGAAGACCTGAAATGTCAATCGAACTACTCTTGACCGTCGGCGGCATTGTTTTGCTGCTTGGGCTTTCGGCGTTTTTTTCCGGTTCGGAGACCGCCCTGACGGCCGCCTCACGGGCGCGCATACACGCGATGGCGGAGGATGGCGACCGGCAGGCGAAAACGGTGAACCGGATGCTGGCGGCGCCGGAGCGCCTGATCGGAACGGTTCTGCTGGGCAACAATCTCGTCAACATTCTCGCCTCGGCGCTGACCACAAGCTTATTAATCAGCATGTTCGGCGAGGTCGGCGTCGCTTATGCGACAATTGGAATGACGCTTTTGGTCGTGATATTCGCCGAGGTGCTGCCAAAAACCTATGCGTTGGCGTTCGCCGACCGGGTTTCGCTTGCGGTTGCTCCGATCATGAGCGTTTTGATCGTGGTGTTGCGGCCGGCAACGGTGGCCGTAGAGGCGATTGTCAGAGGAATCCTGGCGCTGACGCCAACAACCCGAGACGACGAGGCGAACATCTTGTCGGCGCACCGGGAAATCCGTGGCCACATCGATCTGCAGACGAAGGAAGGTACGGTCGCGCGCCACGATGCGCACATGCTCGGTGGTGTGCTCGACCTCGGCGATCTGCAGGTTGCCGATATCATGATCCATCGCACGAAGATGGAGACCATAGATGCCGACGAGCCGCCAATTGAAATCGTCGACGAAGCGGTGAAGTCAAATCATTCGAGGCTGCCGATCTGGAAGGATGAGCCCGAAAACATCATTGGCGTACTGCATACCAAGGATCTCTTGGCGCGGCTGGCTGAGCTCGACTGGGACGTTGATAAGTTGGACCTTGCGAAGTTGAGCACGTCGCCGTGGTTCATTCCCGATACGACGAGCCTTAAGGAGCAGCTCAATCAGTTCTTGAAGCGTAAGACGCAGATGGCGCTCGTCGTCGATGAATACGGCGAAGTCCAAGGCCTGATTACGCTCGAAGACATCCTGGAGGAAATCGTCGGGCAAATCGTCGACGAGCACGATGCCCACGACATGGCGATACGACCGCAGGCGGATGGCACCGTAAACGTTGACGGATCCGTGCCCATCCGGGACCTCAATCGGCAAATGGACTGGGACCTGCCCGATGAAGAGGCAACAACGGTTGCTGGCCTCGTCATCCACGAAGCGCAAACGATACCAGAACCTGGGCAGGTTTTTACGTTCTACGGTTACCGGTTCGAGATCCTGCGTAAAAACCGCAATAAGATCGCGGCTTTGCGGGTCAAACCAGTGCACGCGGACGCCGCCTGAAACGTCGCCGAAGCAGACAGCTGATCGAATCCAACGCGGCGGCGGACAGGATTACTGAGTACTCTCTCCAGGGGCGTAAGTCTTGAGCGCCAGAGCGTGGATGAGGCCGCCAAGTTCTTCGGATAAAATTTCGTTGATCACCCGGTGGCGCTGCAGGTGCGACTGTCCCTCGAAAGCCGGGGACACGATCAAGATGCGGAAATGGCTTTGGCCCGTTCCGGGAGAACTGCGGTGTCCAGCGTGCAATTCGCTCTCGTTTATGATGTCAAGGCGCGTCGGCTCAAGTGCGACCATGAGTTTTTCCCGCATTTGTTGTTCGATGCTCAAGATTTGGTCTCCATGATCTGATTTTGTGTGGTCCGCTCTAGGGAGTTCGCCGTTTGTGGCGAGGGCGGCAGGCAAGCGCTGATTTCAGTTGCCTCCTAGTTTGGACATAGCTATGTCGCGCCCGCAACGCTTTGCCAGAGGTGAGCGCATGTTGGCTTGTGCAGTTGGATTGGAGAGATCATACTTCGCGCCATGAAACTCGAATCGAAATATTTCGACTCGATCCGCGTCGCCGGAAAACGCAGTCGATCCGCGAAAGCGGCGCCGAAGGTCGAAAAGGCCCCCGAGACGCTGTCGTGCCAGTGGAAGGGCTGCGACAAGTCCGGATCTAACCGCGCCCCCATGGGACGGGGCCGCGACGGCGAGTACTATTGGTTCTGCGTCGATCATGTCCGCCAGTACAATGCTTCTTACAACTACTTCGATGGTATGTCAGACAACGAAGTAGAGAAGTTCTTGAAGGAGTCGATTACCGGTCACCGGCCGACTTGGAAGCTCGGCAGCGATGCCGAGAATAGTACTGCGTCCGGCGTCGACACGGATACGAACGCCGACGACGCGGTTCGAAAAGCACGGGATCCGCATGGGTTCTTCGCGTGGCGCGCCAAGCAGGCCCGCGAGGACGCGCGGACCAAGAAACGGACGCTCAAGCCGATGGAGCGCAAAGCCCTGCAAACTTTGCATCTTGGGGCTGAGGCGACCAAGGATGACATCAAGACGCGGTACAAGACCCTGGTCAAGGAGCACCATCCGGACGCAAATGGGGGTGACCGGCGCTCCGAGGATAAGTTGCGCGAGATACTGCAAGCCTATAATTACCTAAAACAGGCGGGGCTCGCCTGAGCTCCAGTAATCGACGGGCATGTTACCGGATTGGATCGGGGCGCTCCCGGTGCTTCGTTTTATCGCAAGGCGGACGGTTCGAGGCTCTCCTGGAACTAGGACAAAAACCAAAAAGCATGACGTTTCAATCCAAGGATGACCCCATGGGCTCTGAAGCTGGGATGCCGGATATCGATGTCTCGGTGCGGCAGTTGTTCGGGATCGACAGTGATTTGAAGGTTCCTGCGTTTTCGCAGTCGGATGAACACGTTCCCGACCTTGATCCGGACTATCTGTTCAACAAGGACGTTACGCTGGCGATCCTTGCCGGCTTCAAACACAACCGCCGCGTGATGGTTCAGGGCTTTCACGGGACCGGGAAGTCGACCCATATCGAACAGATTGCAGCGAGGCTCAATTGGCCCTGTTTGCGCGTCAACCTCGATAGCCACGTTTCGCGTATCGATCTCGTTGGTAAGGACGCGATCGTGTTGAAGGACGGCAAGCAGGTTACGGAGTTTAGAGAGGGCATCCTGCCGTATGCGTTGCAGTCGAACACGGCACTGGTGTTTGATGAATACGATGCCGGCCGACCGGACGTGATGTTCGTGATCCAGCGCGTGCTCGAAGTATCCGGGCGCCTGACGCTGCTCGATCAATCCCGCGTCATCCGGCCACACAAGGCGTTCCGTCTGTTTGCAACGACGAACACCATCGGGCTCGGAGATACATCCGGCCTGTATCATGGCACGCAGCAGCTCAATCAGGGCCAGCTCGACCGCTGGTCGATCGTTGTGACGCTTAACTACCTGCCGCACGATGATGAAGTTGGGATTGTGCTGTCGAAGGTTAAATCGTTCGCCAAGAACGAAAAGACACGTGAGGCGGTCTCCAACATGGTGCGGGTCGCCGACCTCACTCGGCAAGCCTTCATTAACGGCGACCTGTCGACGGTGATGAGCCCGCGGACGGTGATGACGTGGGCGGAGAACGCGGAGATCTTCGGTGATATCGGCTTGGCGTTCCGGCTGACCTTCCTCAACAAGTGCGACGAATTGGAACGCCCGGTCGTGGCCGAACTCTACCAGCGCTGTTTTGGAGAGGACTTGCCGGAAAGTTCGGCAAACGTGGCGCTGGGTTGAGCGAGGTGCATTGGTCGTGACGCTGATGGGCGATAGCAGTGCGGATTGGGATCCGTTTGAAATCGGCCGGTCGGTGTCGCGGAGCTATCTGTTCACTTACGAGAATATCGCGGCCTATGCGGATATGGCAGGTGATCCCAACCCGTTGCATCATGATACGGCATTTGCTGCCGGCAGCAGATTTGGCGGCGTCATTGCCTCCGCGGCGCATTCCACTGGCGTTCTGGTGTCGGTGTTGGCGGACAAGTTTTCAAAGAACGGCGAGGCTGTCGGACTTGGATTCACTTTCACCTTACGGCGGGCGGTCAAGGCTGGCGCTTCGACGGACCTGGTGTGGACGGTTGCCGCTGTTTACAGGTCTGAAAAGCTGAATGGCATTGTCGTTGAGTTGACTGGAGAAACCAGGGACCGGGAGACCGGCCAGGTCTATTTGATGGCCAAAGGCCGGATGCTGTTGATCGGTGAAGCAGTGATTTCGGCTGCGGCCCAACGGCCGTTAGAGACAAGATCCACATGAGCCAGTCAAACAACCGCAAGGAAGGTCCGGTCGAACCACTAAAGCGGTCGCTTGCCGCTTGTGTTCGCACGGTCGCGGGGGACAGCGAATTGGAGGTGAAGTACCAACCCGGGCAGCCGCTGCTGGTCGGTAAGACCGTCAGTTTGCCAGAGCCGCCGCGCGTGCCTTCCAAGCGGGAAGTTGCGGTCTTAAGGGGCACGGCGGATTCGCTGGCGCTGCAAGCGGCCTGCCACGATAAACAATTACATCACCGGCTCGCACCCTCGCACGGTCCAGCGAGGGACGTTTTCGAAGCCATGGAGCGGGCGCGTGTCGAGGCGGTCGGCGCCAGCCGCATGGCCGGGATGGCGAGCAACCTTACGGCGAAGCTCGAGGCAAGCTATGCACATGGACGATTTGCGGTGGTCAAATCACGTGACGAGGCGCCGCTGGCGGACGCACTGGCGCTGATGGTTCGCCAGAAATTGACCGGTGCCGCGCCGCCGAAGACGACCAAGGGGATGATCCAGGCTTGGCGGAGCTGGGTCGATGAACGGGCAGGCCATCTGTTCGATCAGCTCGATGATCACGTCGAGGACCAGGAAAGCTTCGGTCGGCTCATGCAGGAAATGCTGCGGGCGATGGACTTGATCCAAGACGGGCAGCAGTCACAAGATTCAGAACAGGAAGAGAAGTCGGACGCCTCGGAGGGTGGTAGCGAATCGGCTGACGAAAACGAGGCTGGCGAAACGGGAACTGAAGAGACCGAGCCGCAGGATGCCAGTGATCAACACGACGTCGGGGAATTCGAGGATAGCCTTGAGCCGGCCCCGACGGATGACGACGACGATGATGAGGCCGACGGCGAAGAAGCGGTTGAGGCGACCGAGCCGTGGAGATCAAACGTCTCGGTTCTCGATGACCCGGAGTCGTTTGGATACAAAGTCTTCTGCCCCAAGTTCGACGAAGAGGCCGCGGCGGAGGAACTCGCGACGCCGGAGGAGCTTGAGCGGTTACATGGCTTTCTTGAGAAAGAGCTGCGGGGCCTGTCGAGCGTGGTGGCGCGGTTGGCCAACCGCTTGCAACGGCGGTTGCTGGCGCAGCAGAACAGGGCGTGGGACTTCGATCTTGAAGAAGGCACCCTCGATTCGGCCCGGCTCACCCGCGTAATTACCGATCCGACCGCGCCGCTTAGCTTTAAACAGGAATGCGATATCGAGTTCCGTGATACCGTCGTGACGCTGCTGATCGACAATTCGGGGTCGATGCGCGGGCGGCCGATCCTAGTTGCCGCGTGTTGTGCCGATGTTCTGGCGCGGACGCTTGAACGTTGCGGCGTGAAGGTCGAGATCCTCGGATTCACAACACGCGCCTGGAAAGGTGGTCAATCGAAGGAACACTGGATCCAAGAAGGCAGACCCGCGAATCCCGGGCGGCTCAACGATCTGCGCCATATCGTCTACAAAACCGCTGATGCGCCGTGGCGGCGGGCGAAGAAGTCGCTCGCGTTGATGATGCGGGAAGGGATCTTGAAAGAGAACATCGACGGGGAAGCGTTGGCCTGGGCGCACCGCCGGTTGCTGGCACGTCCCGAGCAGCGCAGAATCTTGATGATGATCTCTGACGGGGAGCCAGTTGATGATTCCACGACCACGGCCAACGCTGGCCAGTACATGGAAAACCACCTGCGTCAGGTGATCGAGGAGATCGAAACCAACAGTCCGGTTCAGCTCATCGCGATCGGCATCCAGCATGATGTTACGCGATACTATCGGTCTGCAGTCAGGATCACCGATCCAACTGAGCTTGCCGGTGCGATGACCGATAAGCTGGTGGAGCTTTTTGAAGAAAAAACTGGCGTTTCTGGACGGCGTGCAAGGGGTCGACGGCGTCTTCACTAGATCGAGGCGCACTATTAAAAACGCGCCGGGCGACGGCCAGGCGCGTAATTGGTTCGTTCGTTTTTCCGGAAGAGATCATCTGTCCGGTCAGGCTGCGGGTGCGGTCGCTTCCTGCGTTGCGGCGGCTTCCTGCTTGACCTTCTTTATGTCGCGCTTGATCTTCAGACAGCGCTCAGACAGCCCCACGTCGCTGGCCTTCATCAAGAAAGCGTCGAGTCCGCCGCGATGCTCAACGGTCTTTAGAGCATGAGCCGAAATCCGGAGCCGGAAGCTGCGTCCGAGGGCGTCACTGATCAGTGTGACGTTGCACAGGTTCGGCCGAAACTTGCGCTTCGACTTGTTTTCGGCGTGGCTGCGAAGTTGCCCGGAGAGCGGGAGCTTGCCCGTCAGCTCGCATTGCCTTGTCATGGGTTCAATCTCCTGGCGCAGCTGCGTCTACAAGCAGAGGCGCGCGCCGGTTTTGCAGTTCGAAGATCATGAGAAACGATAAGTCCGCCGGCACGGCCAGCGGACAGAGCATGTTCTACTAGCGGAGGGTGGCGCTACCCGTCAAGTCCCGCGCGTTCATTATTGGCAGTAGGCACGGTTAAACCGGCGGCTCAACCGCCGGGGTTTTGCAATTGGCGTGTTTCGGTTTCAAACGGCTTTAAGCTGATTATTAACCAAGCTGCGGTAGCATCTAGCAAGTCCAAGAGTTGTCTCAAAGTCTGAGTAGCAGACTGTGTTTGGTCATGCGTTATGGGATCTTGTGTTATGTACACCCGCGTCGTTCGTCCTCTTTTATTCTCTCGCGCAGGCCATGTGGCGGCCGCGAGGTCAGGGCTGGCGGCGTTGTCGCTTGCGGCCCTTTGTTTCCAACACATTCCAGCGTCGAGCGCACCCGCGCGCATGCCCGCCAAGGTCAGCGCGGTTTACGCAATCACATTCAACGGCTTCAACATCGGCAGCTTCAAGTTCGACTCAGAGGTCGATGGAAAGCGCTATACGCTTCGTGGCGACGCGGAGCTGTCGGCATTGCTTGGGGCGTTCAAATGGCGTGGGATTTCCCTTGCTAGTGGGCGTGTCGGCCGCAGAGGGCCGAAGCCATCGGATTACCTGCTCAGTTTCAAAGGCACGTCGCGAAATGGCTCCATTAAGGTCGGTTTTGATCGCAAGGGCGTCAATTCGGCGTCGATTGTTCCGCCGATTCCGGTGATGCCGGACGAAGTTCCGTTGCAACGTAAGCACCTCAAGGGCGCACTTGATCCGCTTACAGCGGTGATGGCTTTGACGATCGGTTCGAGCAAAAAGCCCTGCAATCAGACACTTTCGATCTTTGACGGCAAACAGCGCTTCGATCTGAAGCTGGCTTATCGTGGTGAGAGGGCGTCACAGTGGTTTCCCGGTCAACCGGGGCCGGCCACAGCCAAGATGGTCTGCTCAGTGAAGTATAAGCCGCTCGGCGGATACCGCATGACGTCGCAGACCAAGCTACTTGCCCAATCCGATGGGCTCGAGATTGCTATGCTGCCGGTTCCGAGCGCCAACGTTGCCGTGCCGCATGAGATCCGTATTCCGACAGGCTATGGCGACATCGTGCTGACGGCCGAGAAGGTCAGTCTCACGGATCGCAACCAACGCCGCTTGGCGCTGCTCGGCGGTCGCTAGACCGGAGCTTTGACCGCTGCCAAAGGCAGTTCTCCACTTTCAACGGCGGACCGCAGAGCGCGATCCGCCGTTTTTGCTTGGGGAAAGTTCGTTTGACGGACAAAATTGGCTGATATCGCTAAAATTCGCGGCTGCGACATTCCGCGCGGGGCTCACAATGTGCGAAGTCGCAAGGCGTTAAAGTGGAAAAGGCGTTACAGTAAAAACTACGCGACGGGCTTGATACTAAAGAGCGCGCTGGGGCAATGGAGCGTTGACTTGCAGAAGTGTTTGACCTTGAACACGCCGAAGAGCGTGGCGTGTTGACGCGAAGCGGGGGGCGCCCCGTTCCCTTATTCCGCTTCGTGCCGTCGCCGAATTCAAGGATTCAAATCAAGCTCATGCCAACTACTTCGGCATTCTTGTCGGCTCCAGACCGGAGGGTCTCCCGTCATGGGTAGCGATTTAGACACCCGCATTCGCCACGTAACGGCGGTTTTGGGGCCGACCAATACTGGCAAGACGCATCTGGCTATTGAGCGGATGCTGGGTCATGAGACCGGAATGATAGGGTTGCCGCTGCGGCTTCTGGCCCGCGAGGTGTATGACAAGATCGGCAACCGTATCGGTTTCGAAAAGGTCGCCCTTATTACCGGTGAGGAAAAGATCAAACCGGAGAAGGCGCGCTTCTGGGTTTCGACTGTCGAGGCAATGCCCCGCGAAATCGACGTCGATTTTCTTGCGATCGACGAGGTGCAACTGGCTGCTGATCCAGAGCGTGGGCATGTGTTTACCGACCGACTGCTGCATGCTCGCGGTCGGCAGGAGACGTTTCTGCTTGGTGCGCAGACCATCCGCGAAGTCATCCAGGAGCTTATTCCGGGGGCCAATTTCATCTCGCGGCCGAGGCTTTCGCGGCTGACCTACTCAGGTCAGAAGAAAATCACGCGATTGCCGACCCGCACGGCGGTGGTGGCGTTTTCGGCCAACGAGGTCTACTCCATCGCGGAATTGATCCGGCGGCAACGTGGTGGCGCGGCGGTTGTGATGGGAGCGTTGAGCCCACGCACGCGCAATGCGCAGGTGGCGCTTTATCAATCTGGGGATGTCGACTTTCTGGTCGCCACCGATGCGATCGGCATGGGGCTCAATCTGGACGTCGATCATGTGGCTTTCGCCGCCGTGCGAAAGTTCGATGGGCAAAACCACCGTAATCTCATCGCAGGCGAGCTTGGCCAGATCGCTGGCCGTGCCGGCCGACATATGAACGATGGAACTTTTGGCGTCACTGGAGCGGTCGATCCATTCGAGTCCGAACTCATCGAAAGGCTCGAGACGCACAAGTTCGATCCCGTGCGCATGCTGCAATGGCGCAGCAATAACCTCAGTTATGCATCAATCGATGCCTTGCGGGACAGCCTGCGGGCTTTGCCCGACAGACCGCGCCTGACGCGAGCGCGATCGGCTGTTGACGTCGATGCGCTGGAAGCACTGGCACGCGATCCTGAAATCGTCGACATGGCGCAGGGCCAAGCGGCGGTCGTTAAACTCTGGGATATCTGCCAGGTGCCGGATTATCGAAAGATCTCGAGCGCCTCACACGCGGAGATGGTCGGGACACTCTACAAGTTCCTGATGAGTGGAGACGGCTGCATCCCCGAAGACTGGTTTTCCAAGCAGGTTGCCTTCGGCGACCGGACGGATGGGGATATTGATACGCTGGCCAACCGCATCGCCCACATCCGGACATGGACATTCGTGTCTAACCGGAAGGATTGGCTCAAGGACCCAAATCACTGGCAGGCGCGGACGCGTGAGATCGAGGACGCATTGTCGGACGCCATGCATGAGCGGCTGACGCAGCGTTTCGTCGACAAGCGTACGAGCGCGTTGATGAAGGGGATGCGGGACAAAGATGAACTCAGCGCAGAGATCGGGGCGGACGGATCGGTGCGCGTTGAGGATCACTATGTCGGCAGGCTTGTCGGTTTCCGTTTCTCTCCGGAAACACACTCCGACAGTCTCGATGGTAAGGCCGCCCGTTATGCAGCCGCTCAAGTGTTGACGCGGGAGCTGTCGATGCGTGCCCGGCGTGTTGCGGCGGCGAAGCCTGAAGCGTTTAAGCTGTCGCGTAACGGCTCGGTTCTGTGGAAGGACGAGGAAATCGCGACGACATCGGCTGGCGAGGATCCGCTTCGTCCAAGTGTTGTTTTACTATGCGATGAGCATCTATCGCAGCCGGACACCGAAAAGGTTCAAGCCCGGCTCGACAAGTGGATCGTCGAGGTCGTGGATGAGCGGCTCAAGCAATTGACGGAGTTGGCTGCAGGGGAAGATATCACGGGATTGTCCCGCGGGATCGCGTTTCAGCTGAAGGAAAACTTCGGCATTCTAAAACGCGAGAACGTCGCCGAAGAGATCAAGTCACTGGACCAGCCATCACGGGCGCAGTTGCGCAAGTACGGTGTGCGGTTTGGAGCCTTCAATATCTATCTGCCGATGCTTTTGAAGCCGGCGGCGGCCGAGCTATGCGCCACATTGTGGGCGCTAAAGCACGCTGAAAAGAATAACCTCAGCCTCGATCAACTTCCCGAGCCTCCTCGGGCGGGACTAACCTCGGTTGCGGCGGATCCAGTCACTCCCGAAGCTTACTATCGAGCGTTCGGGTTCCATTTGTGCGGTCCGCGGGCTGTGCGGCTTGATATTCTGGAACGGCTGGCTGATCTCATTCGGCCTCTCGTGGCGTGGCGCTCCAAGGAGGCCAGCGACAAAGCTCCGCCAAAGGGTTCTACGGGTGACGGCGGCTTTACGGTGACGCCGGACATGATGTCGATCCTCGGCTGTTCGCCGGCTGAGCTTGGCAACGTGCTGAAGGCGCTGGGCTTCCGTCTGGAGCGAAAACCTGCTCCAAAGTCGGAAGAAGCGGAGTCGAAACCGTTCGAGGAAGCGACAGCCGGGCCTGACACGAAGATTGATGAGAAGCCCTCGGAGCCGAATGCCGAGCAACTCACGACGCGGACGTCACCGTCGGCTGATGCGGCTGCGGCTGGGACAGCCGCTGGTGATGATGGAGGCGTTGCCGCGGAGCAATCTGGTGGCGTTGAAATCGATCGCTTCGCCGGCGAGTTTGAGGCTACTCCACAGACTGTTGCCACTGATGGCGACACTTCCACTCCGGCAATCGCTGAAATTAAGCCTTCAGAAGACGCACCGGTATTGGACACCGTTGAACAGGCTGATGCTGGCGCTGGAGGTCTTGCCGAGCCGCCGTCTGAAGAGGCCGCTGACGGTGCTGCGGCCGCAGTGACGACTGACGGCGAAGCCGAAACCACAGACACTATCGACTATATTGAAATCTGGCGGCCGCGCCGGCACCGGGCGGAGGGTGATCGCAATCCTCGCCGGGGGCGGGGCCGCCGGTACTCCGATGCGGGTCAGACGGCCAGGGGTGAATCCCAACAACAAGACAGGCCGGCACAAGCTGGTGCGGATCAGTCATCAGGGCGGGACGACGGCGACGGGCGGTCGCGGAGGTCCGGTCAGCAGGGCAGGCCGCAAAACTCCAAGCCTCCGAGGCCGCGCGCAGAAGGCGGAAAAGACAGAGGATCCCGACCCAATCGGCAGGACAAGCAGGATGCTGCTGGCGGGCGCGGACGTGGACGCCGTCCGGAGTTTCACTCTTCCGGGCCCAAGAAGAGTGCTTCTGTGGATCCAGATTCGCCTTTTGCAGCGTTGCGCGTCCTCAAAGATGCGCTTGAAAAGCAGGGTGAAAATGAAGGTTAGCTCTAAACCACGAGAGGACTGCGTTGTCCGACCGCGACAGACCTTCTGAGGCCGCTGCTTGCCGGAATGCTGCTGAGGAAACGCAACGGCTCGACAAGTGGTTGTGGTATGCTCGGGTTGCGAAGACGCGGTCGCTGGCGGCAGCTCTCATTGAGCGTGGGCGAGTGCGGGTTAACAAGGTCCGGACTCAGAAGCCCAGTCACACGGTAAGGCCGGGCGATGTCATAACGGCGTCGGTTCATCGGGATGTGCGCATTCTCGAGGTGGTACAGGCAGGACGCCGTCGCGGCCCGGCGGCGGAAGCCCAAGAGCTCTATGACGACTTGACGCCTGTTAACAAATTTCGCAGTTCACCAACGCAGCGGAAGGCGGGCGGAAAAGCTCCCACAACCGTGGGGACGAGTCCCACCGTAACGGATCCACCCTCGGCTCGGCCGAGTAAGAAAGAGCGTCGCCAGCTTCTGCGCCTAAAGGGGCATGGTGTTCGATAGCCAAGGTCATTGAAGACGTGAATAAACAAACTCAATGTCCGCAACTTGCGTGTCCCCCTTGCACAGGGCAGATATGGCGCTAGATCAGCAGAGCGGTGATGGCGGCCGTGTGGAAATGTCCCACGGCTGACGAGCGTCTGAAAACCGGAGATCGAAAGAGCGGATGACCTACATCGTCAACGAGAAATGCATCAAGTGTAAGTTCACTGACTGCGTAGAAGTTTGCCCCGTGGATTGTTTCTACGAGGGAGAGAACATGTTGGTCATTCATCCAGACGAATGCATCGACTGCGGCGTTTGCGAGCCGGAGTGCCCCGTTGATGCGATCAAGCCGGACACAGAGCCTGACATCGAGAAGTGGCTTGAGGTCAATCGCGATTTTGCGGAAAAATGGCCGAATATTACTCAGAAGAAAGCTTCCCCAGAAGACGCGGACAAATACCGCGAGGAAGCTGGAAAATTTGAGAAGTACTTCTCCGAGAAGGCAGGCGAAGGCGACTGATATTAATAATCTATAGTTAAGCACTATTCTCTGCGTTGAGGCCTATTCTTGGATTTCTCCGCGAATTCTGATCAGTAATTATGTATTTGCAGCGCGCGAAAGGGCGCTTCAATTTCTGTGAATATTGTGTTATGCTAGCAATAAGTGGCATAGCTGAACACTTAGAGAACCTGGGTGAACGAAGGGGGTCCAACCGGCTCGTGATGGCACGAACGGATGATCGCAAGCGCAATACCGCGCACCGCCCGAGGGTACAATCGCGGACAGCATAAGCCATAGTTGGAATGTGTGCGAACTTTGCAATCCAGGTTTGGATTCGCGAGGGCGCATGTCTCGATTCCCGCTGACGGATCTTCCGTTAAGCGGTGTTCTCTGCGGGCTGCAGCTTTGTCGCTCGCGAACTGGTCTGACAGTGGCGTCGGCCAGTCAGTATGCGTGGGAAGAGGTGAGACTTTATGGTTCAGAAGAAAACAACCTCCGCAAAGGCCAAGACAACGACAAGATCCAAGTCAAGCGCTGCGGCCTCGTCGAAATCTGCGGCATTGCCGGCAAAGTCGAAAACTGCTGGCCGAAGCGCAGCTTCGTCTCGCGGTGCCTCTTCAAAAGCCACTGTCGCATCGCAGACCAAGACCAAGACGGTCCGCAAAAGTGCGGCTGCGCCGGCGGCTACTAACGCACAGAAGACTGTTAATGCAAAGAAGCCAACGGCCTCTAAAAGCGTAAAAGCTACCGTTGCACCAAAGAAATCCACAGCCGCGTCGCCTGCGGCCAAACCGGCTAACAGCAAAGTCGCAGCTGCGAAATCGGCAGTCGACACCGGGGCCAAGAAGACGACAGCCTCCAAGTCGAAGACCGCTGCCAAGGCAGCAGCACCCGCACAGGCGGCAGTTAAGGCCGCGGCGAAGCCCACTAAAGCGGCTACTGTCGCTGCCAAGCCAGCGAGAGCTAAGCGCACCAGTTCGGCCAAGGCCAAGCGCGAGACGATTACACCACCGCTGGCATTGAATGCCGTGGTGGCAAGTGGTGCTCAGGCGCGAGCCGTCGCCGCGTCCATCGCTGAAGCTGCCGCGCGGAAGATCAGCTCTCCCGTGAAACCCGTCAAAACGCCGAAGGGCGTTCCCGAAAACACCGCTGAGAAAAGTGATGCGCTGCTGCAGAAAAAATCGGTCAGTCAGCGCCACGGATTCAAGACTAACGAGCACGTTGTTTATCCTGCGCACGGCGTCGGGCGTATCATCGGTATCGAGGAGCAGGAAATCGCTGGCATGTCGCTTGAGCTTTTCGTGATCAATTTCGAAAAGGAAAAGCTGACGTTGCGGGTGCCAACCGGCAAGTTGGAATCGGTGGGACTTCGTAAGCTCGCCGAAGGCAATGTGGTTGATAAGGCTCTCGACGTGCTCAAGGGCCGTGCTCGCGTCAAGCGGACGATGTGGAGCCGGCGTGCTCAGGAGTATGTCGCCAAGATCAACTCGGGCGATCTCATCGCCATCGCCGAAGTGGTTCGCGACCTGTACCGGTCCGAAGCTCAGCCGGAGCAGTCCTATTCGGAGCGTCAGCTCTACGAAGACGCTCTTGACCGCATGTCTCGTGAGGTTGCAGCAGTCTTCAAACTGGACGAGCGCGGCGCGATCCAGCGGATCACCGACGTGCTGTCGAAGAGCGCGCGCAATCGACGTGCTGCCGACGAAGAAGCCGCCGAAGCGAGTAGCGAATCTACTCAGGCCGCTTAGGTCCGAGCCGCGCAGCAGCAAATTGATGGCGCCGGGAGTTTGGCTTCCGGCGCCTTTTTTTGGCCTTCTCCCGTCACGCGTCGAACAGACAGTTATCGATCCAGGTGCTCGATCTGGCCGAGATGAAGGATTTCGATCAGCGGTCCACCGCGCAATTCAATCATGCCTCGAACTCGACTGCTGCCGATTACCACGTTGAAGGCAGGCTTTTCCCTTGTTTAGCGGATTTTGTATATTATAACATCCGCAACATGGAAACCGGCTGAGCCCAGATGGGGTGCAGACCCGGCCTACGACTGGGAAGCTAAAATGACAGCGAGGAATGACGAGCGACGACCTCTCAACGCAAAGGAAAAGCTAGTCCTTTCAGCGTTGCTCAAACTGGGCAGGCCAGCCAGCGCCTACGATCTTATCGACGATCTCAAATCCGAAGGGGTCAAGGCCCCTCCGACAGTGTATCGCGCGTTGGGCCGTCTCATCGATGAGGGTCTTGTGCACAGGCTGGAATCGCTCAACGCCTTCGTCGCGTGTACACACACACACTCGCAGGGTGCTGTCGCCTTTGCCGTGTGCGATGACTGCGGCTCGGTTGCCGAGTTTGAGTCCGAACAGCTGAGCGGCATGCTTGGTGACTGGGCGTATAAAGCTGGATTTAGCCTCAGGCGGACGACTCTGGAACTATACGGGCGGTGTTCGTCCTGCTCGCGGGTATCGACGTAGGCGCCAATCGCTGGGCTGGAAAGGTAAGGCTGTAAGGTGATGTACTTGAGTGGCGCGCAGCGGTTGGGCGTTGCGGCGGCGGCAATCGCCATCGTCTGGGCGGTGATCGGTCTGGCGATCTTGAGCTGATCATGGGAATGAGAACCAACCATGGTGAGTAGACCGAACGCGCCGCGTATCGCGATTTCCAATGTAACACTCGGCTACGAGGGCCACCCCGCCGTGCACCATCTCAATGGGGCAATCGCGGCGGGCTCGATGACGGCTGTCGTCGGTCCAAACGGCAGCGGTAAGAGTACGCTACTTAAAGGCATCGTCGGACTTCTCAAGCCGATCGAGGGGCACATCGATGTCGAGGGACTTGGCCACCGTGAAATTAGTTATCTGCCACAGCAAGCCAACATCGACCGCACATTTCCGATTTCGGTAGGAGAGATGGCGAGCCTTGGCTTGTGGTCCCGTCGCGGTGCTTTCGGTGGCGTGTCGCAAGAGGACCAGGAGCACGTCGCGCGGGCAATGTCGGCGGTCGGGCTCAACGGATTCGAAGATCGTACGCTTGACACGCTATCGGGTGGGCAACTGCAGCGTGTCTTGTTCGCCCGGGTTCTTGTGCAGGACAGTCCGTTGATCCTGCTGGATGAGCCGTTCAATGCGATCGACGCCAATACGGCGGCGGACTTGATGGGTGTGATCGAGCGCTGGCACCGCGAACAGCGCACCATCGTTGCGGTCATGCATGATCTGGAGTTGGCGAAGGAGCGCTTCCCGCATGCGCTTCTTCTAGCCCGTGAGGCGATTGCATGGGGTGACACCCGAAACGTGATTACCCCGGCCAACCTTCTCAAAGCGCGCGCCATGTCGGAGTGCTGGGATGATCACGCACCCTGGTGCGAACGCGAAGCGAGCTGATGTTTCTTTATGATCTATTGCTGGCTCCGTTTGTGGAGTTCTCGTTCATGCGCCGAGCTTTGGCTGGGTGCATCGCGCTATCGCTGAGCGCGGCGCCAGTTGGCGTATTCATGATGCTGCGGCGCATGAGCCTTATGGGCGACGCCATGGCACATGCGATCTTGCCCGGAGTTGCGGTCGGATTTCTGCTGTTCGGGTTGGAGGTTCTGCCGATGAGCATCGGGGGGATGTTGGCGGGGTTGCTGGTGGCGGTTTCGGCTGGCCTGGTGGCGCGAGGGACGGCGCTTAAGGAGGACGCAAGCCTTGCGGCGTTCTATTTGATCTCCCTTTCGCTGGGAGTTTTGATCGTCAGCCTGAAGGGGTCGAGTGTTGATCTCATGCACGTGTTGTTCGGGTCCGTGCTGGCGCTTGATGACGAGGCGCTGATCGTGGTCGGTGCGGCCGCGACGATTTCGATCGTGGGGTTGTCGTTGATCCTGCGTCCGTTGATCGCCGAGTGTGTTGATCCGGGTTTCCTGGCTTCTGTTCACGGGCCGGGAACACTGGTCTATCTCGTCTTCTTGATGTTGGTCGTGTTGAACCTGGTCGCGGGATTTCAGGCGTTGGGGACGTTGCTTGCGGTCGGCATCATGGTGCTGCCGGCAGCTGCTGCGCGGTTCTGGATGCGGCGTCTTTTTGGGATGATCGGTATTGCGGTTGTCGTAGCGATCAGTTCGTGTGTGCTGGGTTTGCTTGTCTCGTATCACTGGAGCCTGGCGTCGGGGCCGTCGATTACTTTGGTGGCGGGTGGGCTTTATCTATTTTCACTGGCGGCAGGTCCGGTGGGTGGTGTGATCTGGCAGCTGCTGCCACATCGTCACCGCGCCGCATAGGCCGCCTATCGAGGGAAACCATCGATGAAAGGTTTGGCAACGTGCGCACGATCAATGACCGTGGCGATTGCGATGCTGTTCGGCGGCAACGCTGTCTCTGCGGGTGAGAAGATTCCCGTCGTCGCCACGTTTACGATCATTGGAGATCTGGTGCGCAATGTCGGGGGCGAGCGAGTGAGCGTCACGACGTTGGTCGGACCAGGAGGGGACGCTCACGTCTTTCAGCCATCGCCGGCCGATGCTGCCGCAATCAAACGTGCGAAAGCGGTATTTGAGAACGGATTGGGATTTGAGGGTTGGCTGGAGCGCTTGATCGAGTCGTCTGGTTATGTCGGACAGCGCTTTTCAGCTTCAAAAACCGTCAAGCCGCTCTACCGCAGTGACGAACATGATGACGGACACCATCGCGATGATGGTCATCGTCATCACGACAAGGTTGGTGGCGCCGATCCTCACGCGTGGCAAAACCTTGCCAACGGCATCCTTTACGTCGAGGCCATCCAGGAGGGGTTGTGCGAGGCCGATATGGAGGGTTGCCCCGCCTACAAAGCCAATGCCGCAGCCTACATCGCTAAACTGCGGGCACTGGATGCGGAAATTAGCGAACGCTTTGCTACGATCCCGGCGTCAAAGCGCAAGCTCGTCACCTCGCACGATGCTTTCCTCTATTTGGCCGACAGGTACGGCCTCGAGATCCATGCTCCTGAGGGAGTCACGACGGATTCGGAAGCCTCCGCGCAGGACGTGGCAAGGCTCATTCGGCAAATCCGCAAGCATGATATCGTAGCGTTGTTCGTTGAGAATGTTTCCGATCCGCGGCTGCTTCAGCAGATCGCGCGGGAAACGGATTTGACGCCATCGGGCCGGCTTTATTCAGATGCACTTTCCGCATCCGGTGGACCCGCGGCGAGCTATGTCGAGATGATGCGTCACAATGCGTTTGCTGTTGCCGACGCGCTTGATGGCGGGAGCTAACCGCCGACTGCTGCTTTGAGTTTTGCAAGAAGGTCCGGGCTGACTTCGACGCCGTCGCGAGCGGCTACCTGGCGCAGAGCGGTACGCCGCGAACCAGGTAGGCGGGCTCCCTCATCTCCTTCGATGGTGCCTGCCAGTAACTCCAGCTTGTCGGCGAACTGTTCGGCACCTGCAAAAGCACCTGGATCGATTGCAATAATGAACTGACCGAGAGCCGGTGGCGGGCCTTCGGCATCAAACAGAGAGCTCGCCTCGAATGACTGATTGGCGCCGACGAGGGAAGCGGCGAGCACTTCTACCATGAGGGCGAGTGCCGCGCCCTTGGCGCCGCCGGCGGGGAAAACCGTACCCTTGAGAGCGGCCTTTGCGTCCGTCGTCGGCTGACCGTCGGCATCCTTTGCCCAGCCCGGCGGGATCGCTTCGTCGTTCTGCGCAGCGGCGAGGATCTTGCCACGGGCTACCTCGGATAAGGCGAGATCGACGATAACCGGTTCGCCGTTGGCACGGGGAGCGGCGAAGGCGATCGGGTTGGTGCCGAACACGGGGCGGCGGCCGCCCCAGGCGGTCATGGCATGAGGCGCGTTGGTGAACATCATGGAAAGCACGCCGGCTTTAGCAAGCCGCTCGGTGGCCTGACCAAGTGCGCCGGCGTGGTGTGAGCGTACAAGTCCGGCTGCAGCAATACCGTTTTCTGTTGCCAGTGCCGGAAGCTGATCGGTGGCGAGTTCGAGAGCGCGGTAGCAAAAGCCGTGGGCGACATCGATCATCATGCTGCCGGGACGTGTGCGGGTCAACTTAGGCTCCGCGTGGCCATCAACTTTACCGACGCGGGACTGTGCGCAGTAGCTGTCGATGCGTGTGAGGCCGTGGCCTTTTTGACCGTCAACCTCAGCCTGGACAAGCGCGCGGGCAACGGCGGCGGCGTTGGGCTGACTGATATTGTTAGTTGCCATGTAGGCTGCGACGAGGTCTTGCAGTTGGGAAACGGGCACGCGTGTCTGCGTCATGGCGAGTTCTCCTGCAGGGCGCGCAAAACGTTTTCGGCCGTGATGGCGCTGATGCGCTTGTTGCTTTCTTTTGTGACGCCAGCAACGTGCGGTGTGAGAATGAGGTTGGGGACACCG
>Ga0209013_10001818_pt1 | contig 19610 bp, 16 predicted proteins | sample Cruoilmetagenom2_FD_187291 | JGI IMG/M metagenome (GOLD analysis project Ga0209013, IMG submission 187291) | Oil polluted marine microbial communities from Coal Oil Point, Santa Barbara, California, USA - Sample 2 (SPAdes) (version 2) | ecosystem: Environmental > Aquatic > Marine > Oil seeps ...
TGGGTGGAGTTGATCATACATCGACCCGGGGCGGTCTTCAAGGCAACTTCCATCACGTCCGGCTCGGTCGTGTCGAGCACTAACGGAGCTTCGACACCCGATGCCAGTATCTTAACAACATTTCGCATCAACAACGCTTCGTCGCTGCGTTCGGTGACTGCAACCGAGATATCCAGTGCATGGGCTCCTCTTTCAACCTGCTGGCGTCCCAGTTCCAGGATCGCATCATAATCCTCGTCTAACAGTAGACGCTTAAATTTCCGGCTGCCCTGCGCGTTGCACCGCTCTCCGATCAAAAAGGGCGGGGGCTCCTGGTGCATAGGGACGGCGATGGTCGAGGAAGCCAGCTGCGGAATTTGCTGCGAGGGACGCGGCGGAGATTCTCGGCGCTGCACCGCTCCACCGAGCTTTTCCACCAGTAATTTCAAGTGATCCGGCGTGGTACCGCAGCAGCCGCCAACCACGCTGATATTGTGCTTTTCAATAAACTCGACCAGCGCATCGGCGAATGGCTCCGGTTCCAGAGGGTAAACGGCCTCCCCGTCCACGTTGATCGGCAGTCCTGCATTGGGTACGCAGGAGACCGGCAGCGTGGCATTCTCGCCCAGGAACTGGATTGGCTCGCGCATGTGCTCGGGTCCGGTGGAACAATTTAAGCCGAACACGTCGATCCCCAGACCCTCCAGGATAGTCAAAGCGGCCGCCGTATCGGTACCCAACAGCATACGTCCCGTGGTGTCCAGCGTGACCTGGGCTTGAATCGGGAGGTAGACATCGGTTTGCGAGAACGCCTCGTGGATGCCAACGATGACAGCCTTTACTTCCAATATATCCTGCGATGTTTCGATCAGCAGTAAGTCCACGCCACCCTGGATCAGCCCCACAGCCTGCTGGCGAAATACATCAACCAGTTCATCAAAGGTCACATCCGAGAGATCAGGGTCGTCCGCCGAGGGCAGCTTACCGGAGGGGCCGATGGACCCGGCTGCAAAGCGGGGATTGCCTGGTGTGGAGTATTCATCAGCCAGCCTGCGCGCCAGTTCAGCAGCAGCTGCATTGATTTCGCTGACCCGATCGGAAAGACCGTATTCCCCCAGGGAGATTCGGTTGGAGCGAAAAGTGTCCGTTTCGATCACGTCCACGCCCACATCCAGGAACGAACGGTGCACCTTCTCCACCGCTACGGGGTGGCTGATTACCAGGTAATCAATACAGCCGTTATACTGCTCGCCTCCAAAGTCCTTGGCGGTCAGGTTCATAACTTGCAGGCTGGTGCCCATGGCGCCATCGTAGACCAGCACACGCTCTTCAAGGGCATCCAGGTAGCGGCGATTGGTGTATTTACGGTTCATAATTAAATGCCTTCTAAGAAATACTACAACGGATAAGGAATATAACAGATTTCACCTGATGCAAACAGGTGTTACAGAACATTTTGTGCCACGAAAGTTAGCAACAATCCCCAACTTTAGACCTAAGCGTTTAAGCAGGCTTCTTAACTTACTGACCATAGTATTTGCATCTGCTACTCGATATGCTATAGTGGCTAACAACACTTTATCTTCAACCAGGATAACTCGGGGTTCTTCGTATCCCAATAATTGGTCCAGGTACTCCACGGGCATCTGTTTTATATAATCATATTCAATGTTACAGCGACTCAACTCGACCATCACTGCTCTACGGTAGACCTGGTGTAAAAAGCCGGGACCGAGAACGAAATGAACACGGTGGCATACTTGCATAACCTTGTTCGTCAGTTCAGGGTAGATCATATCGTTTTGTAATGGCCGCGGTACCCAAACGAATTCCGGGTTCTTATCCCGCAAGAAATTTGGCAATCTCTCCACCTGTAATGATGAGCTGCCAAAATTCACTACTAATGCCAGGTCGGCATCCGTGAGTTTAAGATATGAGAGCGCCTGTCCTTTGTGTCGTGGTAATATTTCAGGTTTTACTTTGTTTTCCATGATGATCTTGCCATCATCAATCCAAACATCGATATAGTACAAGCCTACCCGATTGCCTTCATAAAATATCTCGAAAGGTTTCTCCGCTTCACAGGGGATCGATTGTGTAGATTTTCTTGTGTAATTTCAGTACACAATCAGGGGATCGACTTCTGCCTCAATCCGATGGCAGCGGCATTCGTGTAATACTTCTCTTCTAAACGGGGTCCTAGTGTATTGTAAATATCGAACAGAACGCCGCGTATTTGATAGCTGAGATCGGAATGAATGAGCTTAGTCACGATACTTGTCCCTATAGCTATTACTTATGATCAGTCCGTAAAACACTACAACGGATTGGGAAAGGAACGGATTTCTGGGTTGATCAATCCGATTGTGCAGAAAAAAGAGGAGTGCAATATATCTTTGTATTTTACGTAATTGAATAAAAATCAAGAGAAGTGATCAAGGGTAATTAATAATCCGTTTTATTCCAAATCCGCTGTAGTAATTTAGTGAGTTTATCACAGCGCTAATAGCATGTCAAACTTGAGCCGCCGGACTGCAATGGTTAACTTTACGAAGCCCATCAACCATGATAAACTTTTACATAACATTAAATAATTATTTAATGTTGGTAGACAATCCATGGAACACATCCGGCGTATACAAAACTTCGAGCAAATTAAAATCCTTGCCGACCCCCGGCGCTTAGCCATATTACGGCTCCTTATGGCGCGGCCCTATACCCTGTCCCAAATGGGAGAAGTATTGGGACTGCATCCCGCAAAAATCCGGCACCACCTGAAGAAACTGGAAGCCGCAGGCCTGGTCGAACTGGTCATGACCCGGGTGGTGCGCGGTTTCGTAGAGAAATACTACCAGGCCAGGGCGCGTGCCTTCTCACTGCAAGAGATCATCCTGCCAGACAGCAATGTATCTAATACCTTCGTCGCCCTGGGCAGCCACGACCTGGCGCTTGAATTACTGGCCGAGCAACTGACCGGACCTGGTCGGAGTGCCCAGGTAGAGCTGCTGACTGTGCCCGTCGGCAGCCTGGAGGGTCTAATCGCCCTGCGCCAGGGTGCTGCACAGATGGCAGGCTGCCACCTGTTAGATGTCGAGAGCGGCGAATACAACCTGCCCTACGTGAGACACTTCTTCCCTGACCGCTCCATGACCCTTATTACGCTGGCTCACAGGGAACAGGGTCTGCTTGTCGCACCGGGCAACCCGCTCCGTATCCGCAAGGTCGAGGACCTGGAGCGCCAGGATGTGCGTTTCGTCAACCGCAATAAGGGATCAGGAACCCGGCTATGGCTGGACCGCAAACTCGATCAATTGGACATGGCCCCAGAGTCAGTCCGAGGCTACGATCATGAAGTGCGAACACATACCAGGGCGGCTGAAAGGATAGCTCAGGGCCAGGCGGATGTAGGTCTGGGTCTGCGAGCCGCCGCGCAGCAACACAACCTGGATTTCATCCCACTCTACCAGGAACGTTATGACCTTGTTCTACCCAACGAGCAATTAGAAAACCCTCACCTTTCCCCGCTGCTGGACCGTCTACTCAGCGTAAAATTCCGCAGCATCGTTCATGATCTGGGCGGTTACGACACAACTCATACCGGGGAATTACTAAACCCCTGATTCACGCGCAAGGAGATCAGCATGAAACACTTTCGCTGCCAATTCATCATCGCCAGCTTATCCTTTCTGCTCCTGACCAGCATGGCAGCCTGCACGCAGGTGGCATCTGCACCCACCCGACCAGACATCATCCTGGCTACGACAACCAGCACCCGGGATTCAGGCCTGCTGGATGTGCTTGTGCCAGATTTCGAGCAGAAAACCGATTATATCGTAAAGACCATTGCCGTCGGCACCGGGCAGGCCTTGGAAATGGGCGAAAAAGGGGATGCAGATCTGCTCTTCGTGCACGCGCCTCTCGCTGAAAAAGAGTTCATGGACGGCGTCTATGGTTCCGAACGGTACCTGGTCATGCACAACGACTTCGTGATCGTCGGTCCGAAAAACGATCCAGCCCGGATAAAAGACGCACTATCAGCAGTCGAGGCGCTGGGGCAGATTGAGCTTGCCGGATCACCATTCATCTCACGCGGCGATGACTCAGGCACTAACAAGAAGGAGTTAGCCTTATGGAAAGCAGCCGGGATCACTCCAGAAGGCGTCTGGTACAAGGAATCAGGCCAGGGGATGGCTGCCACGCTGAAGATCGCATCAGAGCTTCAAGCAATCACCCTGACCGATCGCGCAACCTACCTGTTTAACCTGGATATACTCGACCTGGCCATCCTGTTTGAAGGGGACCCGGTTTTATTGAACGTATACCACGTGATCATCGTCAATGCGGATAAATGGCCAAACGTGAACGAGGCCGGCGCACGCGCTTTTGCCGAGTATCTCACCACTCCAGAGGTACAGAATATGATCGGAGAGTACGGTGTGGAGGAGTTTGGACAAGCGCTGTTTTTCCCGGATGCTGATAAGACAGACGAAGATTTAGGCCTGGATTAATTTCACCGCGCAGGATACAAGCAGCGTGAAGGTTTTTATTATCATAACGATGAGTTCACTGAAAAAACTACTTTCAAACGGAGAAAGGGGTTTATGCACTCAAGGGTAGCAGGCCAAACTCATGAGACTGATTCACCGAGGCAGTTGGGTCACTGCCCCTGAGTACCTACTGTGAGTAATTTCTGACGAGCATGGAACTGATCTGGGAAGGTATCAGAGAAGCGTTTTTTTTACTGGTCAGCGGTGATCCCGAAGTTTGGGAGATAACGCTGCTCTCGTTGAGAGTCTCAGGATTAGCGACCGCCTTAAGCCTGCTGATCGGCCTGCCCCTTGGAACCTGGCTAGCGATGGGTCGTTTCACCGGACGCAAGTTTTCGATCAGCCTGGTAAACACGGGCATGGCGCTCCCGCCGGTGGTGGTCGGACTATGGGTCTCGATCTTCTTGTGGCGCAGTGGTCCACTCGGCGGCCTGGGCTTGATCTATACACCCACGGCAATCGTGATCGCACAGACGATCATCGCCGCGCCCATGGTCACCGGTCTGACAGCAGCCGCACTGCAGCAGCTCGACCCTCGCTTACGGCTGCAGCTACTCGGGCTGGGAGCCTCGCACACTCAGATGATCCTGGCCCTGTGGCGTGAAGCCCGCTTACCTTTACTGGCTGCCCTGATGGCCGGTTTCGGGGCCGTGATATCCGAAGTAGGCGCATCTATGATGGTGGGCGGCAACATCCGCCACCAGACCCGAGTCCTGACGACAGCCACCGTCATGGAAACCGGCAGGGGCGAATTTGCCACGGCCATCGCTTTGGGGTTCATTCTCCTCCTACTCGCCTACCTGGTGAACCTGACCCTGACCTGGATACAGCAAAGGGAAACCAGCTGATGACATCGATGGTGCTGGAGGTCCATGATCTAATCATCAAACGCGACGGGCGCGCCATCCTGAACGTCGATCATCTGCAGGTTCACCAGGGGGAGGTGCTGGCGGTGATCGGGCCCAACGGCGCCGGGAAGAGCACGCTGCTGCTGGCGTTGAGCCGATTGCTGAATCCAGACAGCGGGCAGATCCTGTTTAAGGGACAGCAGCTTGCGAGCCATGATGAACTGGCGTACCGCCGCCAGATCGGGCTGGTTCTTCAGGCGCCGCTTCTCCTGGATGGTTCAGTGTTCGACAACGTAGCGAAGGGGCTTCGCTTTCGAGGGCTGCCGCGGGGTGAAGTTAACCAAGGCGTTAAAAAGTGGCTCAAAAAATTAGGGATCGATCATCTCCAAAAACGTGCCGCGCACAAATTATCGGGTGGTGAAGCGCAGAGGGTCAGCCTGGCGCGGGCTTTTGCCATCCAACCGCAAGTACTGCTGCTCGACGAACCGTTCAGCGCACTGGACGCCCCCACCCGTTCCCGCTTGCTGGAGGATTTTCAGGCTCTGCTTGCTGCCACGGCGGTCACTACCATATTTGTCACCCACGACCTGGATGAAGCGCTCTTCCTGGGCGACCGCGTGGCCGTGCTGCTGGACGGTCAACTGCGCCAGGTAGGTCCGCCACAGGATGTATTCTCAGCACCAACTGACCCTGCTGTGGCTGAATTCGTAGGTGTGGAGACCGTCATCGCCGGGCGGGTGGTCACATCACAAGCAGGGCAGATCGGCATCCAGGCGAACGGGTATCACCTGGAAGCCATTGGTAAAGTAGAGACCGGTCAGGATGTATTCGTGTGCCTCAGACCGGAGGATATAACGCTGCTGCCATGTGTTGAGGATGGAGCGAGCGACCCATCTCCGAAATCCAGCGCCCGCAACCGGTTGGCTGGACGCATTCTGCGTTTTAAACCCCAAGGTCCGCTGGTCAAGGTGGTTATCGACTGCGGATTTCCTCTGGTAGCACTCGTCACACGCACATCCGCGCAGGAGATGGGACTGACCGAAGGTACCCCCGTTTACGCATCATTCAAAGCCAGCGCGCTGCACTTGATCTCCCGGTAAAATCTTATTAAATCAAGTGCTGAACTGATCATTGGAGGTCGCCAAGTGTGCGATCGCGACGACAATATTTTGCGCTGTAGCCTGCTTCTTATATCCTATCTGTGACTTCGTGTTGGTTGCTTTAACTTCAACGTTATCTGGTGCAGCTGTTGAAGATGTCTTTCAGCTTGAGGATGCATGGCTAACGATACACAATAGGCTAATTTGCAATCACTTAAATGTGGTGGAAAACCGGAACCTTACCGCCCATATTCATCAGAAGGATTTAGAGCCGAATTTAGGTGTATAATTGACCAATTCCTAACAAACTTGACCAATGTTCTCATTCTTGGAGTAAGCCAATTCTCCTGGACCGGCGAACTACTGATCATTGCGTTGAAGGCCAAACCCAATCAGCGATCAAACAACGCAAGAGACGTTTAGTAACTTATGCAACGATCAGTATCATAAAACATAAACTTATCCCCGCTGGCTGATAAAAAGTGGTAACGCAAAATATCTCCCGATGACCCCTGAGATCGCACTTACGCTCGGAATCATACTCATGGCAATCATCCTGTTTGCCACTGAGAAGATCCGCGTTGACCTGGTTGCATTGATTGTACTTCTGGCAGTCTCCATCACAGGACTGGTCAGTAAAGAGGAAGTCTTCCTGGGATTCGCCAACCCGGCAGTGATCACAATCTGGGCGGTGTACATTGTTTCCGGAGGTCTCTTCAAAACCGGGGTGGCCGATGCGCTTGGCTCGTTGATATTACGCCTGTCAGGCTCCAGTGAAGTACGTCTGATCGCGGTGATCATGTTGGTGTGCGGTGCCATGTCAGCGTTCATGAACAACGTTGGAGCAGTGGCGGTGCTGATGCCGGCGGTGATCGGTATCTCCCGTAAAACCAACATCCCAGTGTCGAAGCTGCTCATCCCGCTGGCGTTTTCATCACTCCTGGGCGGTAAAATGACATTAATCGGTACGCCTGCCAACATCCTGGCTCAAGGTATTCTGATCTCACGCGGGATGACCGCTTTCAGCTTTTTTGAGATAACCCCATTAGGTGCAATTGTCCTGGCAACAGGCATCATTTACATGGTCATTGTGGGACGCCACCTGCTGCCCGTGCGTGAAACGGCTGACGACCCGCAAGCGTCCAGGCTGCTGCGCGAATATATCAGCGAAGTCCAGATTACACCCCAAAGCCCACTAATCGGCAAAAACCTGTACCAGTCCAACCTTGGAGCCGATTACGATATGAACGTAATATCCATCCTGCGCGATGGCAGCCCGGTCACCAGGATGCGCCGCGACATTGTCATCCGCGAGAATGACCACCTGGTGCTGGAAGGCTCCGCTCAAAACTTGCTGGCTGCCAGTGAAGCCTTGAATCTAAATATACAAACTGACACGGATCTCGAGCTGACCGACCTGGACACAAAACAATCACACATCTTCGAAGCCACACTGGCACCGCGATCCACAATGGTTGACCGCAGTTTGAACGAAATACGATTCCGTGACCGCTTTGGATTCACCACCATCGCCATCTGGCGCCAGGGTGGGGTGATAACCGAAAACCTGCGTGACGTTAAGCTGCAATTTGGCGACGCCCTACTGCTGAAGGGACCTCAGGGGAGGGTACGTGCCCTGCAGGATGGAAATGAATTCCTGGTGCTTGAACCGGTGACACTCGAGCGAAATCGTCGAAACAAGGCTCCCCTTGCTGGTGGAATCATGCTGCTGGTAATTGGCCTGGCTATCTTTAGCAGCATCGGCATCGCCACGGCAATGGTGTTCGGAGCGGTCGCCATGGTGCTGACCGACTGCCTGTCGATGGACGAGGCTTACGAGAGTATCGACTGGCGTACTGTGTTCCTGGTTGGCGGGATGCTCTCCCTGGGATTTGCTATGGAAAACACCGGTACGGCTCGATTTCTGGCGGACCAGTTACTGGACTCGCTGGGCGGACTGGGGCCGCTCGGTTTGCTGGCAGGCATTTACATCCTGTCAGCACTGATCACACAGCCGATGTCCAACGCGGCGGCCGTGGTTCTTATGGTGCCGATCGCTTTAGACACCGCCCTCGGGATCGACGCGAACCATCTGACATTCACCATGGCTGTTGTCATCGGAGCGGCAACAAGCTTCCTCTCCCCGGTGGGACACAAAGCCAACGTGCTGGTATTCGGCCCCGGTGGGTACCGCTTTTTTGACTATACACGTGTGGGGATCCTGCTGACGATCGCTCTTTTCGTGGTTTCAATGATATTTCTTCCGATCTTTTGGCCTTTCTACCCGTAAACGTGCGGGACCCAAAATCCTGCCCCGTTATCTCCTCATACCGTGAAGAAAATATAGTCGATATGACCCAAACACATTCTACCGCGCGCCTGCTGGAGAACACCTACTGCATCCGCTCAGTCAAGGAATTGTTGGGGGATAAAGACGCCAAGACCACCATTACCAGCAAGCGAGTTTTTTCATTTTCTACTCCCCCATCTCCTGCCGTCCCGAGAGGGCGCGCAAGAGCGTGTTTTGGTCGGCGTATTCCAGGTCGCCACCCACAGGCAGGCCGGACGCCAGGCGCGTGATACGCACACCGTATGAACCCACCTGCTTCTGCAGGTAAGCGGCGGTGTAGTCCCCCTCCATACTGGGGTTGGTGGCCAGGATAAGCTCGCGCACCTCGCCATCCTGCAGCCGCCAGATCAGCTCCTTTATACGAATATCTTCCGGCCCGATGCCTTCGATCGGGGAAAGCGCCCCGTTCAGGACATGGTAGCGACCATCATAACCCGCTGTACGCTCCAACGCCAGCACGTCCAGCGGTTCCTCCACCACGCATATCAATCCCCCGTCTCGGTCGGGGTTGGCGCATATCTCGCACTGCGTGCGTCCTGCTACTGTGAAGTTGAAGCAGGTCTGGCAGAAAGTCGTGCCGCTCTTCAAGTGATAGAGAGCATCTGCCAACTGCTGAGAGAGTTCATCCGGAGAGCGCAGCAGGTAGAAGGTCAACCGCGAAGCGGTTTTTGGTCCAACACCCGGCAGACGCGACAGCGCATTAATAAGTTCTTGGATCGGTTCGGGAAGCAACATGGAATAAGCTGTTTTCTATATTGGAATCGAAGCCCCTAACATAAAAATTTAAAATGGGAGACCGCCTTGAGCAAGTGGTCCCAGCCGGTCTACCGCCAGCTCGCGAGACTGGTCGAGGGCACTGTTTACGGCAGCCAGGATCAAATCCTGCAGCATCTCAACGTCTGCATCTTCCAATATTTCGGGTTCGATCTCAATCGCCGTGCAGCGTTGATCTCCAGTGACCGTGACCCTAACCACACCCCCCCCGGCCGCAGCGGTCACGGTCTCCTCGGCTAACTGGTCTTGAGCCACCTGCAGCTGTTCCTGCAGCTTTTGCAGCTGTCCCATCATTCCCATCTGATCTTGTTTCTTGGGCCCCTTGTACCCTTTCGCCATCAATACCTCCAAATAACATCGTTTTCTGCGGCTATCTTAGATCGCCTGTGATTTTATTGAATGTCAACAATTTCGCCCCCCAAATCCCGCAGGGCAGCCGCAACCATACCATCGTCTTCCACATCCGCCGGGATTTCGTCGCGCTTGGCGGTATCGACCCGGCATATGATTCCTAATTCCCGCTTTAATGCTTGGTTTATAGCCTTGCGTACATCCTCCAGGTTGTCATCTTTCTCCATCTGGGTCTTCAGAAGATCACTGGCAAAATCCAACACCAGGTCATTCCCACGGATGTAGCGTGATTTGGCAGAATTCAACAGCCCATACGCTCTCGGATTACTATCACGAACCAGGTTGAGGATACGCGGCCATGCTTGAGACAAACTTTGCGTGGCTTGCTGGTCCTCTGGGTCAGCTTCTGCTACCCTTTTCTGGGGTGCGGGAGAGCCTTCACGTACAGATGCTGGTTTCGGTTTAGGCACTGGTCTTGATGCCGATGCCGGGGCAGGCGTCCCCAATGGAGAAGTTTCCTCTGCCACGGGATCTGCTTGCAGGGAGTCGACAAACGCCATTTCCAACGGGAGAGCCGGCTGCCAGACTCCACGTGCGGATGTCGCCGCATGGTTGAACGCTCGGATCACGCCAAGCAATTCCAGGGTTTCAAAAGCCTGGGCATGTTTCGCCATCTGGGCGCGTACTTCAGCGGTGGCGTCGACCAGGTCGACGTTCCGCATGCGGATCAACAGCAGATCCCGCAGGTAGTCCACGATCTGACGAGCGAACTGGCGCGGGTCGCTGCCGCCATCCAATGTACGGTGGATGTGATCCAGACCTTCCGCCGGTTGGCGCATTACCAATGCATCCACCACCTCAATCACCGACTGGTTGACCGCCGTACCCAGCACGGTGTGAGCCATTTCAAGGGTGACCGTCTCGTCGCCGGAGGACAGTTGGTCTAAAAGTGATATCGCATCTCGCATCGATCCTGTCGACTGACGGGCAACTAGGGTCAGCGCCTCAGGTGTTATCTGGATGTCTTCACCTTCCGCTATCATCTCCAGGCTCTTAACGATCTCTACCACCGGGATGCGCCTGAACTCGTGACGCTGGCAGCGGGAAAGGACCGTAGCCGGGATCTTGTGCACTTCGGTTGTTGCCAGGACAAAGATGGCGTGCGGCGGAGGTTCTTCCAGAGTCTTCAATAATGCGTTGAATGCTGCCGTGGAAAGCATGTGCACTTCATCGATAATATAGACCTTATACTCACCCTGGTTGGGAGAAAAATTGATCTTCTCGCGCAGGCTGCGCACGTCTTCCACGCTGGTGTTTGAGGCCGCGTCGATCTCAATCAGGTCCAGGAAACGCCCCTCATTGACCGCTGTGCAGTGTTCGCACTTCCCACACGGACGTCCCTCCAGTTCCGGCTCCAGGCAGTTGACCGCCTTAGCAAGCAGACGCGCGGTGGTAGTCTTCCCAGTACCGCGCGGGCCGGCGAACAGATAAGCATGCGAGGCGCGTCCTACCAGCAGCGCGTTGCGCAGCGTTTGAATAATGTGATCCTGCCCGATGACAGATTCCCAGGTTTGTGGTCGCCATTTACGATAGAGAACTTGAGACATGCTTAGAGTCTAACAGAGAGACACTTGGTGGTCAACTGGTTGAACTGATCTTGGATTCAAATCCCACAAACAGCCCAGCACCTGGTAGTTCGTCAAGCAGGATGCGTTTCCCGGTAACGTTCGATGCTGCCTCTCAACCCAGAGTTGTCCGGAACGCTGCTCAGAAGTGAAACATCGCCAATCCTCGTTTAAAGATCGGCGATGTTGGCAGGTTATGATTTATGGTCGTCAAAATCCGACTCGAAGGACTACCCAGACCAGATAGCGTGATTTTTAACCAATTTGTTTATAGAAAACTATTTACATACATCCAATGAAACATCGTCGACATACATCGAAGTCACACCGCCGTAGCCATCGTTATAAACACCAAATTGCAGGTAGATCGTCTTGCCGGCGTATTTGGATAAATCAAATACTTTATTGGTCCACTCATGAGCATCTTTCCGCTGCCACAACAGTGTATCGACCCAGTCCTGGTTCTTATTCAGGATCAGGATATACTGCACATCACCGGAGGTCAGCTCGAGATCGTCTGGGAAGATACCGCCATCCAGATTCATGCCCAGCCAACCAACAGGTTTCTGCAGGGAGTGGGTTGCGTCCGGCTCACCACTGATGCGCCACAGGCGAGAGGTTAGTGTCACAGTAGCCCCTTCCACGATACTCACCTGCTGGCGTGCGCTTGAGTAGCTGTAGCGGTTGTGGGACGATTTGACGATGCCAGTGCGCAATGATCGAAGACCAGTGTAGAAATTATCTGTGCTGTAAGCCGCAGTGTATTCGGTGGCTGGTAAATCCCATGCAAAGTCTACCTCGAACTCGCCATTGACAATGAGATTGGAACAGTTTTGCTTCTCAATTAACGGGAGGTAGATCAGCAGTGCAATTCCATCAGATGTATCCGGCACAGTGGGTTGTACCAGCGCGACCGGTTTTACATGCAAGCTGTTTGGGTTGTCACCAGCCTGGGCACCCGCTCCTTGTGCTGCGACACCGACTACCCCCATGATGAGCATCAAACAAAGAACAACGACAACTGAGAGCAAGCTTCTAGAACGAAACATCGGGATTCCTCCTTTCAGGAAATCTGGTTAGACATCTCTAGTGTTCCGTCAAACATCATTGTTTAGTTAATTAGGCTGTCACGGAACACTTTAAGCTTTATCAAGCAGCTCGTCACCGGATTATCATCTACTGATCCTTGCATTGAAGGCTAAACCCAATCAGAGATCAAACAACGCAAGAGACGTTTAGTAACTTATGCAACGATCAGTGGTAGATTCATGCTTGATAAAGCACCAGACCTTAGATTAAAAACTAAGGTTTGATAGAGAAAATGGACTCACGTTGTGCTTATATTATATGTGAACAGGATAAATATTACAATTATTAATACGCAAATCCTAAATTTCCTGTAAAGCTAATTTCCCTACCTGAGCTATCAGGGTTCTTTACACGCTCGATGAGCAATTTGTCAGGAAGCTTTCTTCTTCCATACCTAAAACAAATCTACATTTCTCCATCGGTAATGGCTGCAATTTCATTTTCGGCGCTGAGTGGAGGAAGCTGCAAAGAAGAGGTAGGGACCTCTAAATTATACGCTATTATATTAATATTAATCTCGTCAACCCGATTTTGGAAAGCCGCGAGAGCGCGTCTCCACTCATCATCAATCAGAGCGGGTGAATACCCATCGCTCAAAGCGACTTGACGCCATTCCCAGGCGCGGGACAGGTTTGCGCGCGTTTCTGCGACCGAATCGCCAATCTCCTTGCGAGACTCGATCCACGGCAGCGTAAAACCTCCGCTGCGCAGCATGCGGTAAGCCGTGCTCCATTGCGGGTCTTCGTATGGATTTTCCTGCATATCCAAGGGTCTGCCTTTTCCTGGCAAACCTTCGAACTTGCCTTCTTCCATCGCACGCCGGATCTGTTCTTCGATGCTCTTCATAAACGGAGCCGGATACTATTGCTGTGGGTGGTTGTTTCTCATGGCACCCGATATACTGCGCGCACGGAACCCGCTGAATCCAGCAGGGTCACTTTCTCACCGGATTGCCATACTGGAACATCATTCCCCCAGTACAGGTCGAGGACCGTATCCGCGCCTACTTCTGAAAACACGCTGACAGTGCCTCCTTTCACATAAATCGTCACCTGTGGAAAGGTATACACATTGCTGGATTCGTCCTCCAGCCTCCATCCGGCAAGCGACAGTTCGCTTGAGGCCAGGTTCCGGATAACAACCCGCTCCAGCTCCAAATCGCCTATACCGATCACGCTGTCAATCTCTACGAAACGAACTGGTACACGAACCAGGTCTCCTGCACTCAAAGGTTGTGATTTTGAATAACCGTTCTCGTTTAGCAGCTCATCAACGCTCACGTTATATGTTATAGCAATGCTTTCGAAGGTATCCCCGCCCCGTACTTCGTGCACAATCACAGCCGGGGTAGGTGTCGCCGCGGGTACTGGTATATTCAGTGTGGTTGGTGTGACCGTGATAGCCGGATTTTGGCGATTGAAAGTAAGCGCCGATAGGGTGTCACCAAGGATTGAACTTTGTGTCCGGTCCCAAAGCACCAGCACGGTCAGCGTTGTACAAGCTGAGACAAATATGTTCAGCAAGAGAAAGAAAAATAAGCGGTTCCATTGTTTCATGTTGTTTATCTCAAAGAATGATAGCACAAACTGGTGAATGTGCCAATTATTGTTCGACCAGATCTCACAGGTTAGGATACAATCAAGTGCTCATGCCTTATTTAATTGACGGACATAACCTGGTTCCAAAAATTCCTGGCCTATCACTCAAGGACGTAGACGATGAAATTCAGTTAATAGAACTGTTGCAAGAGTTCTGCCGTCTGAGCCGCAAACGAGTCGAAGTGTATTTTGACAATGCTCCACCTGGCAGCGTACAGGTACGCCGCTATGGGTTAGTAACCACGCACTTTGTGAGGCAAGGAAGGACCGCCGATGATGCTATACGTGTTCGCCTGAGCGATGCAGGAAAGAAGGCACGCAATTGGACCGTGGTCAGTTCAGATACAGCCGTACAATCGGCATCCAGGTACGCAGGGGCACAAACGACAACGGCTGAAGATTTCGCCGACCTGCTTCTGCAAACCCTGCAGCAATCTTCACAAGATGAGGAGAGCAGTGAGGACAATACGCCCAGCCCAGAAGAAATCTCCTATTGGCTGGATCTTTTCGGCACTATCGATGAATAAAACCTGTGCAATCCCCACCAATTGGACTAAGGTAATCTTAAATTCTAATTCGATTTTAATGCTAATATGACCATAATAGTGTATATTTATCGCACAGACACCTGCCCTCCCTAACTTACTGGTATTACAGGTGTCGCGTCATCGGAAACAGCTTCAGCTCGCCCCCCCCCGTGTTGGAGCTCCGGTGGCCCTCCTTAGATTGCCGGGCTTGTACCCACAAGCCCGGCGATTTTTTTAACTTGTTTTTCTCTTCATCACGACCAGCGTCAAATCATCTGAACGGGTGTCACTTTCAATGAATGAATTGACAGACTCATCTATCGCATCAACCACATCTAGAACCGCTAGATCCCTGGCTGCAGCGCCTGCATTGGACTCACCAACGACCGTATCCAGGATTGTTTTTTGCAGCCGCTCATCACCATAGAATTCCCTTCCTTCTGAGACCGCTTCCGTGACGCCATCCGTGTATAGGATCAGGTAATCGCCTGGTTCTAATGTGATCAAACGCTCTTCGACTCGATTGCCCGGCAATACCCCCAGTGCCATACCCCCTTTCAGGAGAGGCTGCAGCTCTCCGCTGCGATGCTTCAACCAATAAGGTGGATTGTGACCGGCGTTCGTGTACGCCAGCAGGCCGCTTTCTAAAGACATTACACCATAAAATAAGGTCACGAACATCCCCTGCTCGTTTTCCGCCTCCAACACATCGTTGACACGTGCCAGAACTTCAGACGGTGAGTCAACCTCATATAAAGTAGCTCGGATCAGGGTGCGAATAAGGGTCATGTAAAGGGCAGCCGGCATCCCCTTATCCGCAACATCTGCAATCACGATCCCAAATCGGTTCTCGGGCAGCATAAAATAGTCATAAAAATCCCCTCCTACCTCGCGAGCCGGCTGCCACCGGACACTTAAATCCCAACCCGGCAGATCGGGCAGGTCGTGCGGCAAGAACGTTCGCTGGATATCACGAGCAAGCTGCAGCTCTCGCTCCAATCTTCCGCGGTCAACCATCTCCTGCTGCAGGCGGGCATTTTGAATTGCCAGTGACGCCTGCTGCGAGATGCCGGTTGTGATTTCCAAGCGCTTCTCACGCAAGCGCCGTTGTGAACTCTCACCGGCGAGCACATACACCGGCTCCGGGTCAGGTTCTTCGATTAACAGCACACCCAATACTTCATCTTGCACAGATAACGGAAAAGCCACAACCAGGGGCGCATCACTCGCTAATGACTCTTCCACTTCATCCGGTCCGGGTACCGGCAAGCGCGCCCAGGCATCCTGGATATCCTCTGTCTCATCCCAATCGGTGATTGCGGGCAACGCCAGCAAACGGTTGCCCTCCCGAACCGCATCAAGCAGGGGAAACTCCTCATGTACGAACTGATACCCTTCCACTTCGCGCGGCAAGCCGTAGGCTTGTGCCATCTGGCAGACAGCGCTTTTTGCGTCGTATAAATAAATCACAGATCGTTTCACACCCACCAGGATTGGCGTGATGCGCACGATGGTCTCCAAAATATCTACCAGATCCATCTTACTGACAACAGCCTGCGCGACCTGCAGCAGCGCAACGGAGACGTAAGCCTCTTCCTTCTGGGCTCTGATCAAGCGAGTGTTTTCTATGGCTACTGCAGTTTGGTGAGCAATTCCCTGGATGATGGGCAGCTGCTGTTCAAAAAAAGGTTCCAAGGAGCGTTCGTCATCTCTCTCAAAAAGATCAACACTGTAAGTAATCAAAAAGGCGCCCAGTACATCCTCACGCGCAAGCAAAGGGACCAAGATCAATAATTCATCCGCAAATAAATTATCTGCGTCCAATCCTACATAAAGAATGCTCGCCAGGCGCCAGTCTTCCGTCCCTTCATCCAATATCGTTGGTCCGCGATCTTCCATCAAGCGATCGAAAGCGGGTATATCAGCGTGGGAAAAACGGCAGCGTTCGAACTCGAGTTCCTGTTCCGGGCTCAGCCCAAAAGAAGTCGCCGGTATAAATCCATGCTCTTCTTCAAGCAAGTACAGCATACAGGCTCGCACACCAGCCACTGTCGGGGTTATGTGTACGATAGTGGCTAATAATTCCTCCAAATCGGATACATTCTGAGTCGCTTCGGCTACCTGAAGCATCACCGTTGAGATCCAGGCCTGTTCATGAGCAGCTTCATACAAACGAGTGTTTTCAATAGCCACCGCTGCGTAACTGGCGAAGGCAGCCGTCATCATACGGGCTTCCTTCCCGTAACGACCCGTTGCATGGTGGAAAAGTGTCAGCAGCCCTTGCTTCTGCGACGCAACATTTAACGGGGCGGCGATGGCCGAGTAATCAGAAGAGAAACCGACGGCAAGCCCGACGGCATCCGTGGATGAACGTGGTGAGCGAATCAAAGGTTTTTCGGATACCAGGGAATTGATAAACCAGGATGCATTAAGCTCATCCTCAGCTCCACCCGTAAATGGTGTATTCTGGCCCAAAATTTCTTCCAAACGCTGACCAACATCCAAGTCCATGACCAGCGCACCCAATCCTTGGGCGGCTGCCAACCGCAGCGGTGCGATGCCATCCCCAGGGCTTTCGTTAGCTCCTGCTTCATCCAGCAACCAGATCGCCGCCAGATCGCATGGCAGGTTTCGTTCCAACTCGACCAGGATGGCGTTTAAAATCTGATCCAGGCCAGCCTCTGCAGAGAGCAATCCAGCTACTTCGCGCAGGCTATCGGCAACCTGACGTCGCCAGCGCTCCGATCGATACAGATAAGCGTTTCGCAAAGCGATGGCGATAATATCAGCCAGCACCTCGAGCTGGAAGTGGTGCTGTTCACTAAATGCGTTTAACTGGTTGCTTTGTATATCCAGAATACCCAGGACTTCTCCCCCGAAGATCAGGGGCAAAGATAACTCCGAACGTGTATCATCGGGTGGAAAAGCTGTCGGACGATAGCGTGGATCCATCGACACGTCATTAGCTAACACCGTCTGGCCGTTGCGCCCGACCCAGGAGATGATCCCTTCTGGCTCATCGAGGTCGCAGGTAAATTGAGCCTCCCGCAGCATGTGGCTGCGTTCGCCGCTTCCCGCCTCGTAGAAAATCTTTCTGCGCCATGAATGGACGCTAAATAGATGCACGTAAGGATAATCGAACCTTTTATGGATCAGTTCCACAACTTGGTCGAGTAATTTCTCCTGATCCAGTATCGAAGCGATTGCTTTGCTCACTTCGAAGACCGTAGAATATTGGTCAATACGTTCAACTTCTCGAATCGACTGTCGGACGGTTTGCAAGGCAATCCTGGCCTGGAGCACTAATCCATCAAGCAGATCGAGGTCCGGCTGGTTGAACGCCATCCCCTGCGGACGTTTTACCCAAAGCAGACCAATAACAAGCGGCTCTCCAGATGGGTCCAACTCGTCTACCTGCAGCGGTAGGGCGACCTCGTTCGCCACTCCCTCTCCCGGCCTGCCCTCCTGGATTGGGTGCTCTCCTGCGGAGTATTCACCAGCTTGATCTGTACTGTAATAACAGACCTGGCGCACCTCCAGAGCTCGCCGTATCAGAGGGTGCGTTGGCTTATAAGCAAGCGTTTCACCATCGATGGGGGTTTCACTCCGTAGGCTGCCGGCACCATTAGGGAGCGAATCGCTTTCTTCAGCGCCTGGGGTTTTTTTTATATGTCCAGATTCCAAACGAAGCCAAGAGGGGAGCCACAATTGAGCATGTCCCCCGAAAAGTTGCTCGGCCGTGTTTTCAATCATTTCCCGTTGGGCACGGAACGTAACAGGATAGGCAGACACGTCAGCGGTATCTTCGAGTCTTGCAGAAAGCAGCTGCTCCCCCAGTCGCAGTACCTGACGCCACCTTTTGCCTAACAACTCAACATCATTAGTCCCCCGCGTGTCGTCCTGATTTTGAGTGCCGCCCAAAATTAGCATTCCTTACGTTTCACCAAGGTCAGGGCGTTGCAATTCTTCCGATCACCCGGACCCGAGGTAAACGAATACCGAACCTCATCCATTAACTGGTTCATAAAGAACATCCCTAACCCCCCAACCTTACGCTTTTCAAGGTTGGCGCCCACATCCGGCTCAGGCACAACCGTTGGATCAAAAGGCGTCCCACAATCCTTCAAGACAACAACCAACAGATCGTTGGTTTGCCGGCAGATACACTCTATCTGCTCCTGAGACTCGCCCCCATAAGAATGCTCGATTATGTTCGTGAATGCCTCGTCAACTGCAAGTTCGACCTCACAAACAGTTTTATGCCCCATACCACATTCTTCAGCAGCCTGATGGACAAAATCGCGAACGCTATCTAAGCTTGCGAAGCGCGCCGGCAATGTTATACGAGAAGGAGACTCTTTTGCCGAATGCTTCTCGGGGGTTGATTCCACCATCGTCTCTTATACCAGTATAAATAATCTAACAACGAAGGCTGAAGGGTCATCCCACCTCCAGCCTTCAGTTTTCACCCGTTAAGGTTTAATTTTACAAGTTGGCAACAGCTTCTACGAGATCATCGTATATGGAAAAGAGCTGAACAAAACCTGCCAGATCCAAAGCATTGAATACCCTTTCGGGAACACAGGCGAGCATAAGTTCGCCGCGATTATAGCGCTTGCAGGTCTTCTGTGTACTGATCAACACGCGCAAGCCTGCGCTGGACATATATTCAACACCGGTCATGTCAAAGACGATCTTATATCTACCTTCATTGGTGATCGAATCCATCTTTTCCGCCAGTTGGGGTGCCGTCGAACTATCAATACGCCCCTGAGCAGTAATCAGATCACCGTTCTTGTACTGGGTAGTAGTTACTTCCATC
>Ga0209013_10001819_pt1 | contig 19598 bp, 14 predicted proteins | sample Cruoilmetagenom2_FD_187291 | JGI IMG/M metagenome (GOLD analysis project Ga0209013, IMG submission 187291) | Oil polluted marine microbial communities from Coal Oil Point, Santa Barbara, California, USA - Sample 2 (SPAdes) (version 2) | ecosystem: Environmental > Aquatic > Marine > Oil seeps ...
CGTCAAATGAATGAACGGCCACGTAAGACATTAGATTATGAAACACCAGCAGAAAGATTTAATGCGTGTGTTGCATCGACCAGTTGAATCCACCGTCAAAACCCGCATTTTCACCGAAGGTCTGCTACCACCACATTGCAGACTGATCAACTACCAGCCTGTGATCAATCTGGCGATTAATTTTTACAGCTCAATGGTGGTTTATTCGATTTTTTGGATAGCCGCTTTTTACTCTGGATGATATTCAGAATAAAATCCGTCAATTAACGCTAAGTACAATGAGCGACCAAGTTAATGACTGTTCAAAATTAGGATTTTAGATTGTAACCCACATTTTATTTGGCTCATGAATAACCGCTTTCCACTCACATAAAATCATATAAGGAAGCATTAAATTACTCCTTAAGGTCACATACGGTAAATTGAGGCTTGCCAGGGAAATTCCAGAAGTTATTATTTATTGAATATTAAGTTGTAATTGGTTGCAACATACTCAATACTGTTGCATTGGTGTAATCGAAACCACGTTAACTAAAGATGGAATTTAGCCAGATAAATTTGAGTCTGTACTTCTTAACCTTAACCTTTAGAGGAATATTCTCCTCAGGAAAATTATACTAATCTAAAAAATTATAGATCGAAATCAATTGAGAGAAATTTTGTTCTAAAGGTACAGGCCACTTTCATCCAGACAGGTTGTTAAAGGATAATAATTATGAACACGATCAAGTATTCTGTTGTATTTTTGGTAACTATTGGCTTCAGCCTGTCTGCCAGTGCTGAACAAGTGTATGAAAAAGTGAACAAACAGGGTATCGCCGAATTCTCTGATCTACCCAGTCAAGATGCACATGAAGTTGAAGTGACACCGAATGTTATTCACCAGACACCGATTTCTTCTGAAGTAACACCTGCAAATCAGCCGGTTGCACCTAGAACAACTGTCAAGGGGACTAAACAAAGAGAGACCAGGGTAGATGATGAGCAAGATTACCGTGATGACACCTACATTTATCCAGTTCCGAGAAGAGAAGACGTCCGAGAGGTTAGAAAAGATAGAGCTCAAAGACATGAATTGAAACGTCACAAGGAACATCCTGAAGCATTGCAACGCTAGAAAGAAAAGAGCAGGCTATAGATTCGAATTACCTCTTCATTTTCTTATTAGTCTCTGGGAGGCAAGGTTTCCCAAGATGCCAGCGTTCCAGAATTGCTGCTTTTTAAACTTGTTCTCAATTTTGAAAAATACTCCAAATTAGTGCTTTGTACAAAAAGCGACTTAGTTAAAAACTAATCAATATTAAAATTTCAATTCGTGATCCATATTTTCCTGACTCATGAAATTGCCGCTTCACGCCCTTAGTCACTAAATAAGAAACTGCTAATTATGCGGCTTTAGGTCTACCGCCATATTATCAGTTTGAATATGAGTCAGTACATATAATTGCTATTAGCTCCTTTTTTACTTCCCACAAAAAAATATTGCAACCAATAAAAACAAACACTTAAAAGCACTTGTTTGTGGGAAAAACAACCCTTAACTTCTTGAATACTAAAGATACTAAGCATGGTTACGAACCGAGCGGTTACAGGTTCGACTCCTGTCGAGCGCACCATACATCCAAAGGGTTGCAGACTTTCTCAAGTTGCAGCCCTTTTTTTTCCACAAAATTTCCTGCATTAGATTCAATTAAATGGCTTAATTGGCCAATAAGAAGTTAATATTTCACATATCATTGGAAATAAATCTGAATCGACTATAATATGTGTACATTAATTGTGTATCAGTGTTTTCAATATGTTAAGTTTTATTTATCATAATTTACCTAATATAGTCAGTACCATTCGTATCTTAATGGCACCTGTATTGCTATATCTGGCAATTAACAACCAGGCCGTAATTTATATTGTTGCTCTTTTGTTTACCGAGTTCACCGATGTACTGGATGGCTATCTGGCACGGCGTATGAATCTGGTTTCTCAGCTTGGAGCACAGCTGGATAGCTGGGGCGATTTTTTTGTTTATAGTACGATGGCAATATCTGCCTGGTTATTATGGCCTGATATTATCGTCGGTGAACAAGCTTATATAATTTTAATTATTCTTTGTTTTACCGTACCTGTTTTGGTTGGCCTGATTAAATTCAGAAAATTGACCAGCTATCATACACTGAGTGTTAAAGTTGCTGTAGCAGTCACGTTTGTTGCCTATATTTTATTATTTACCGGATTGTTAAACTGGCCGGTTAAGGTTGCCGCAGCCTGTTGTTTTTATGCAGGAATAGAACAGATATTGATTACTATCTTCAGTCGTCAGGCAAAAACCGTTGATATTAAAAGTATCTGGCATGTGCTGAAAGAAAACAGAAGCGAATCAAGAAATCAAGGGTAACATCAAAGGGTCAGCCCGTTAATTCTTTATAAGTTGCAGCAAAGGCTGTAATGGCTTTATCCAGGTCTTCTTTGGTGTGTGCTGCGGAGATCTGGGTTCGGATCCTCGCCTTGCCTTTGGGTACGACTGGAAAAAAGAAGCCGATGGCATAAATACCAAGCTCCAGTAATCGTTGTGACATTTTTTGCGCCAGGTTTGCGTCACCCAGCATAACGGGTACGATAGGGTGGTCGCCCGGTGCAATATCAAAACCTGCCTGTTTCATTCCGGCACGAAAATATCGGGTATTATCTTCCAGATGATCACGCAACTCAGTGGAACTACTCAGCATGTCCAGAACCTTGAGGCTGGCAGCGCAAATGGCTGGTGCCAGAGAATTTGAGAATAGATAGGGGCGTGACCGCTGGCGCAGCATCGCAATGATTTCCTTGCGCCCTGAAGTATAACCCCCGGATGCACCTCCCAGGGCTTTACCGAATGTTCCGGTAATAATATCTACCCGATCCATTACCTTATGATATTCATGGATCCCTCGACCTGTTTTACCCATAAATCCCACTGCGTGACAATCATCATGATGAACCATGGCATCATATTGATCCGCAAGATCGCAGATTTTATCCAGTTGTGCGACCGTGCCGTCCATAGAGAACACGCCGTCTGTGGTGATCAGAATTCTTCGGGCACCTGCACCTTTCGCTTCTTTTAACTTAGCTTCAAGATCGTCCATATTATTATTTTTATAACGATAACGTGCAGCTTTGCACAGGCGTACGCCATCAATAATGGAAGCATGGTTCAATTCATCAGAAATAATTGCATCTTCATTTGTCAGTATGGTCTCAAACAAGCCTGTATTGGCATCAAAGCAGGCGGCATATAAGATGGTATCTTCCATAGCCAGAAATTCAGTAACTTTGTTCTCAAGTGTTTTATGAATCGTCTGGGTACCGCAGATAAAACGTACAGAAGAGAGACCAAAACCCCAGCGATCATAACTGTCCTTTGCTGCCTGAATGACATCGGGATTATTGGCCAGACCGAGGTAATTATTGGCGCACATATTAATAACCTGGCGGCCATCAGACAGAGTAATGTCATTTTTCTGTTCTGAGGCAATAATACGTTCATTTTTCCACAGGCCGGCGGCCTTTATTTCAGCCAGATCGTTTGCCAGGCTCTCTTTTGCACTTTTGTAACTCATAAAAAATCCTTTATTGCCAATTGAGTATTACCTTACCGGATTGACCTGAGCGCATCACATCAAAGCCTTTCTGGAAATCACCATAATCGAAGCGGTGAGTAATAATTTTTTCCAGAGGAATACCGCTTTGTACCATCATTGTTCCTTTATACCAGGTTTCAAAAATTTCGCGGCCATAAATTCCCTTGATAAATAAGCCTTTGAAAACCACCTGATCCCAGTCAATACCTGTGCCTTCCGGCATAATGGCTAGCATGGCTATTTTGCCGCCGTTGATCATCTTACTCAGCATGTCTCTGAAAGCATGGGGTGAACCGGACATTTCCATTCCCACATCAAAGCCTTCAAGGATACCCAGGCTACGCATAAATTCTTTAGAAATCGGGCCATCATTGACGTTTAAGGGGATAGCTCTGGGGGCAATATGATTCACTAAATCCAGTCGATACTGGTTCAGGTCAGTGATAACAATATTACGTGCGCCGCAATGTGAAGCAATCATTGCCGCCATAATGCCAATAGGGCCGGCACCGGTGATCAATACATCTTCACCAACCATATTAAATGACAATGCTGTGTGGACGGCATTACCATAAGGATCAAAACAGGCCAGAACGTCTGTGGGGATTTTGCAATTGGGTCGAAAAACGTTTTTTGCAGGAATGGATAAGTATTCAGCAAAACAACCGGTGCGATTGACACCAATACCAATAGTGTGCGGGCAAAGATGGCGCCTGCCAGCCAGACAGTTGCGGCAGCGTTCACAGACAATGTGACCCTCGCCTGAAACAATATCACCAATATTTAATTCAGTGACATTAGCTCCCAATTTAACGATTTCACCTGCAAATTCATGACCGATGGTCATAGGGACAGGAATGGTTTTTTGTGCCCAGGCATCCCAGTTATAGATGTGTACATCAGTACCGCAAATGGCTGTTTTATGGATTTTTACCAGCACATCATTATTGCCTGTTTCAGGAACTGGTACGTCTTCCAGCCATAAGCCTTCTTTAGAGTGTTTTTTTACTAAAGCTTTCATTATTTGTTTCCAGTGGCTGATTTTAATATTTCAGACATTTCATCTGTTGTGACAGGCTTACTAAAGAGATAGCCCTGAGCATAATCACAACCCAGTTGCTTCAGGTAGTCGAGCTGTTCCTGAGTTTCCACACCTTCGGCAACTACCATGAATTTTAATCCATGAGCCATAGCAATAATAGCTTGAACTAACTCTCTGCTTTCAGATACATCCATCATATCACTAATAAAATTGCGATCAATTTTGAGTATACTAAATGGGTAGTTTTGCAGGAAACTAAGAGATGAATAACCGGTGCCGAAATCATCCATTGAAAAAGTGATATCTCTCTGAGCCAGAGCATCCAGCGTATCAGTAATAAATTTATGATCACCTATTAACATGCCTTCAGTTATTTCCAGCTCTAAATATTTGCTGGCAACGCCTGATTGCTGCAAACTATTGTCGATAAAGCTTACCAGCCCGGTATCACGAAACTGTCGTGGTGATATGTTAACGGCAATGCGAAATTCGCAATTGTATTCCTTATGCCAGTTTGCAACCCTGTTCAAAGCCTCAGCTAATACAAACTGACCCAGCGGCACAATAAAACCGGTTTGCTCCGCAACAGGTATAAACTCTGCAGCTGAAACATGACCCAGGACAGGATTATTCCAGCGTAATAATGCTTCGGCACCCACTATCCGCTTACTGCTAATTTCAATTTTAGGTTGGTAGTAAACCTCAAACTCATTATTATCAAGTGCACCGTACAACTGTTCTTCCAGGGCAAGTCGTTTCGATACATCCTGATTCATTTCTTTGGTAAAATATTCGTAGGTATTACGGCCCTGGCTCTTGGCATGAAACATGGCGGAGTCGGCATTGCGTAAAAGTTCTGATGGTGTTTCAGCATCCCATGGGAAAACAGCAATACCAATACTGATACCTAGAATTATCTCTCGCCCATCAATAAAAAAAGCCTTTCTGAAGCGCTTAATCAGGTTTTCTGCAATAAGCTGTGAGTTACTTATATCTGTCAGTCCGCTAAGTAAGATGATAAATTCATCACCCCCAAGGCGACCTACTGTATCACCAGCGCGTAATTCATGGGTCAAGCGCTGTGCAGTCTCGATTAAAATTTTGTCGCCTACCTCATGTCCCAGCGTATCATTGACTTTTTTAAAATCATCTAAATCCAGAAACAGAACGGCAATAAGTTCATTATTGCGTTTGGCATCGGTTAATTGTTGAGTGAGGCGGTCCAGAGAGAGAAAACGATTGGGTAAATTAGTTAATGAATCATAATGAGCCTGATGCAGAATTTTTTCTTCATACTTCTTACGCAGAGAAATATCGATATCAATGCAAAACATTTCCAGTTCATTGTCTGCATTTTTAATCATCACATGGCTGGAAAAAACATGAACAGGTGAATTATCTTTGCTACGAAGTGTCAGTTCCTCCGAGGGAATAGCTTCACCCGTATTAATCCACTTATTAGTTTCTGTTATTACCTGTTCCCGCATTTCATCAGGAATAATGAGATCTTCAAGAGACTGACCTATTGCTTCCTCTGCAGTATAACCATAAAGTAATTCACTGGCCGGGTTCCAATAGGTAATTTTTCGATTTCGATCATAACCCTGAACAGCGATCTCTTCAGTCTTTTCAAAAATCTGACGATAACGACGTTCACTGTCTTTTAATTTTTCCTCATATAAAATAAGCATTTCATCAGAAGATAACTTAAGTGATCGTTCCAGAGTGAAACGATCATTATCTGCAGTGCAATAACTCTGATCAATTCGATCAAGAATCGCTAACCACTCACTTTGTGACGGCGTTTGATTATTGGATAAGCCCAATTTTTGAAGCTGACGTTTGAGCAGGCTATGCATTTGTTTCCATATTAAACTTTATGTCTACTTAACTTTAAAAGTAGAAAATAGATTTTTGCTTATTCTTCTGTTTTAAGAATGAAAAAAGGATATTATAAGTATAGAACTTGTTAAATATAAAGCTAGTCTGCGGTTTTAAAAAGTAGGATTGAAACCATTGTCAGTTATAGCGTTTAGTGATAGTGTTTACTAATTCATTGCCTCATGCAATAACCAATAACAGGAATCCGCTTGATCAATATCTATCCCTCTAATCGACTGGAAAATCTGGTGATTTTGCTGGACAAAGTGATGCAGACCAGTTCCGGCACTAATCTCCTCAGCGAAGAAATAATTCTGGTGCAAAGCAAGGGTATGCAGCATTGGCTGAATCTGAAGCTGGCTGAAAGCCGGGGTATCAGTATGAATCTGAGCTTTAGCCTGCCGATGCAGTTTTTCTGGAGTCAAATCAGAGCTGTGCTGGGTCAAGATGTGGTACCGGAACAATCGACCTATGTCAGAGAAGTTTTAAGCTGGCGAATTCATGAACTTCTGGCCAGTGATGCGATGGTTAATAATCCTCTTTGTCAGGAGGCAACACACTACTGGCTGGGTCTGCATGATGAAAAAGGGCTGGGTGATGAAGATAAACGTTTTCAACTGGCCTGTCAGCTGGCTGATTTATTTGAACAATATCTGATTTTTCGACCTGACTGGCTGCTGGACTGGGAAAAAGGTCAGGCAGAACACTGGCAGGCACTGATCTGGCAATTGCTGGTTGCTCAGCAACCGCTGCATCCTATTGTTTTATTGCAACAGGCTATAGAAGCGCTGGCACAAAATGACTTTCATCTGCCGGAACGTATCAGTCTGTTTGGTATTAATACTTTGCCGCCCTTATGGCTGGAGTTTTTAAGTGAGCTGGGTAAACATACTCAGGTGCACTTTTTTCATCTCAACCCCTGTGTAGAATACTGGGGTGATCTGAAAACCGATAAGGCCTACGCCAGAGAACAGTTTTATCGCTGGTTAAATGCTGAAAATTCCTTTTTGCCGGAACAGTCTGAGCTATTGAGCCAGCCCATCGCCAATCCACTTTTGTCTAATCTTGGCACGCAGGGAAAGGACTTTCTCTATCTTTTACAGGAACACACCAGTATTGAAATTCCAATCTATGAGTCTCCTGAGGATACTGAGTCAGTCTCAGGTATAAAAGCCTCTGTTTTACAAAAAATTCAGGCTGACATTCTGAATCTTCGGGATGCCCGTGATGCACCGCAAGAGCAAATTGATGACAGTATTGTTATTGCTTCAGCTCATAGTGCCTTACGTGAAATTCAGGCTCTGCATGACTGGTTATTACATCAAATCAATAACACTGCTGATTCCGATGATGCCCTGACCCCGAAAGATATACTGGTTATGTGTCCTAACGTGGAAAATTATGCACCCTATGTAGAGGCAGTCTTTGCTCATGGCTGGAGTAACTTGAACGAAAGTGTCCCGCCGCTGCCTTGCTCCATAGCAGATAGAACACTCAAAGATTCAGAGCCTCTGGTTCAGGCTTTTATTGATTTGCTGGAATTGCCGGACAGTCGTTTTCAGGTTAGCCAGATTCTGGGCTATTTGCGTTTACCGGCAGTGCAGAAAAAATTTACATTTTCTGAAGATGATTTAATGGTAATGGAGCGCTGGATAAATCATGCCGCAATTCACTGGGGACTGGATGCCGGACATAAACAACAGTTTTTGTCAGAAAACGACTCTGATGAAAAGAGTTATAACTCAAAATTTACCTGGCAGCAGGGATTAAAACGTCTGCTTTTAGGCTTTGCCCAGGGCGATAGTGAATCTTTATATCAGGATCAGTTGCTGTTGCCTGATGTGGAAGGTGATGAAGCGCTGTTATTGGGGCGTTATTTCGAACTATTGGAACAACTGCAATATTATTCCAGGGAATTACAGACGCCGCGCAGTCCCATAGACTGGAAAGAATTTTTGTTTCAGGCGAAAGAGAGCTTGTTTAGCACATTGTCTGAAGATAGTAGTGCACATCAGATCATTGAACAGGCCATTGATGACCTTGGTGAATATACCAGCCATGCACGCTATGAGCACGTTCTGCCCCTGTCTGTGATACGTGATTTCTTACTGGCACATTTTAACCAGGCGGAACCGGGGCGTCAGTTTATGGCAGGGCAGGTGACCTTTTGCTCCATGGTACCCATGCGCAGTGTGCCATTTCGCATAATTGCAGTGCTGGGACTTAATGATGGTGAATTTCCCCGTCAGCGTCAGCCCATGGGATTTGATTTAATGGCTTCTGAGCCTGCGCGAAAAGGTGATCGTTCCAGACGAGGTGATGACCGCTACCTGTTTCTTGAAGCATTGATTTCCTGTCGGGACAAACTCTATCTGAGCTATCAGGGACATGACATTAAAACGAATGATATCCGGGAGCCTTCACTGGTAGTTAAAGAATTAATGGATTATGTGGAAAAAGGCTATGGCTGGCAATTGACTGATAAGCAGCGTCTGCAGCTTTTAAATATCCCCTTACAGGCTTTTAGCAAGGAAAACTATCAGCAACCGTTGAAAAGTTTTAACACTCAGTGGTTAAAACTAATTTTGCCGGGTGAAAGACGAAATAATTTATCTACACTGGATGCTTTCTCTTTGCCTGATTCGGATGAAATTACCATTACGGCTGAAGAACTGGTACAGTTTTTTGACAACCCCTGTAAACGTTTTGCACAGACCAGGCTGGGACTGTATTTTGATAATGAGCAAATTGTTGTACCCGATGACAGCGAGCCTTTTGAGACAAATCATCTTGATCGTTATCTTATTCAGGATGCTATTGTAAAAACGGCTCTGTCAGAAAGTTCTGCCGAACATGATATTGATGATTTAATACAGACTTTCAGTCTCAGCGGCAAGCTGCCTGATACACCAAACACAGTTGAAGACCTTGAGCAATGGCAGGAGCAGGCCTGTGAGTTTGCTGAACAATTGCAAGACCTGGAAATAAATAAAATAACTACTAAGTCAGTTAAGCTGACTATCGATGATATTACTATTGAAGCTGATTTGCCTTTGCTGAACAGGGAAGGGAATGAAGAATTGATTTTCTGGCGTCTGGCTGTTCCCAAAGGTAAGGATGATATCCGTCTATGGATTCATCATCTGATTGCCCAGGCCGTGGCTCTTGATGAAAAGGATAACACGCTAATAACCCGAGGAGTTTTTCGTGGTAAAAAAGAAGAACCCATACTGATAGTTCAGTTTGAACCGGTAGAATCACCACGCGAGCTGCTAGCAAATTTAATACACTACTGGAAAGAGGGAATGCGGCAGCCGCTGCTGCTTCATGCCGCTCTGGGACAAAAGCATTGCTCTGGTAAAGCATTGGATGCTTCAGGTTTTTCTGCCTTCTGGGAAGATGATTTTCAAAAACAGGGTTTTGGCAGTGATCCCTATATACATTGGTTCTGGCCGGAATGGCAAGGTGACTGGCAGGCTCGTATTGAGGAGATTTATATGCCCCTGTATGAATACCGGCAGGAGCAGTCATAATGGTTAAAGTACTTAAAGAGCTGCAGCCTGAATCTTTACCATTGACCGGTCTGCATCTGATTGAAGCCAGTGCGGGTACCGGTAAAACATTTAATATTACCCGTATTTATCTGCGCTTATTACTGGAACGCAAGCTGGATGTAAAAAATATTCTGGTCATGACCTTTACCCGGGCTGCAACTGAAGAACTACGGGGTCGTATTGCTAAAGAGATCCGAAATGCTCTGGATAATTGGGGGCAGTTTGAAGCGGGTGATGAATTTTTTGCCTCTCTGAACAATAAGTTTTCTCTTCACGATGTTCAGCCGGTATTACATAATGCATTATTGCATCTTGATGAAGCCGCTATTTTTACCATACACAGTTTTTGTAAACGTGTTTTAACTCAGCAGGCCTTTAGCAGCGGGGTGGCTTTTAATGTGCAAATGGAAGCTGATACAGCGGATATTGAACTGGAAGCAGTGAGAGACTGGTATCGCCGCTTATCACAAGAGCCTGATGATAGTTATAAAATATTAACCCGGATGTGGTCAGCTCCGGAAAAGTTTCGTCAGGCATTTCGAGAGGTTCTGTCAGCAACGACATTGATTCAGGCAAAATCACCTGAAATGATCCGGGATAGTTTTCAAGACAAGAAAAGAATTGCTCTGCATGATATTCAGCAAGACAAAGCGCTAATTTTTTCTGAACTAATAGATACCCATAAAGACCAGGGGGGCAGATCGCTTGAATGGGAAAGTCTGTTACAGTGGCTGGGGGTAGAAAATGAAGAGCCTATGCCTAAACAGGCGGCTAATGTTTTTCATGGTGCACGCTATTCCAGAAAAAATGCAGACACGAAACAACAATTAAGTATTGCATTTGCACCTTTAAAATTATTAAAAGAACAGGCAAGCGTTATTGAAAAGGATATTGATAAAGCAAAGAGTTATGCGCTTGCGGCTCAGGGTATTGATATCGTTCGGGAAAAAATAACACAGTCAAAGCAGCGTGCCCGGGTGATGAATTATGATGATCTCATCAATCAACTGGCCAGTAGTCTGGTATCTGATAAAGACTCTTCACCGGCTGATGGCTCCCAACTTGCCCAAAAAATCCGTACTCAATACCCGGTAGCACTGGTGGATGAGTTTCAGGATACTGATCCTCAGCAATATGCCATTCTTAATGCTGTTTATCAGACTGACGCTAAAAACGATACTGAAGCCAGTGCTTTATATATGATTGGTGATCCCAAACAGGCAATCTATGCTTTTCGCAGTGGTGATGTGTTTACCTATCTGTCCGCCAGAGATGATGCGCAATATCAATGGGTCATGGATACCAACTGGCGTTCCTCTGCAAATATGGTCAATGCTTATAATCGTTTATTCTATGGTGCGCCTCTAAGCGAAACCTCACGTAATGTTTTTGGCTTTGATATTCAATATGTACCGGTTAAAGCAGCAGGGAAGGCAGATGAGAAACCTTTGACAGCTAATAGCAAGACCTGTATGGATAATGCGGCATTACGCCTGATTCATTTTCCCTTTAACGAAGCATTTCGTGCCGGCAAGGGTAAAAAGGAGGAAATGAAACAGGACTTTTGCCCTGTCATCGCTGCCTGGTGCAGCAGTGAAATCCATCATTTACTCAATAACAATATGTCTGTTCACGGTAATGCACTGAAAGAACAGGATATTGCCATTCTGGTCAGAGATAAAAAAGAGGCGTCTTATATTCAGAATGCTTTGCGTGAGGCTGGCTATCCATCGGTTTATCTGAGTACTCATGATAATGTCTTTGTCAGTGAAGAAGCTAAAGAGCTGGAACTGGCATTAAATTGTATTCTGGAACTGGAAAATGATCGGGCCCTGGTGGCAGGACTGTCAAGCCGTTTTATGGGCGGTAATACCGAACAGCTTTTTTCCCTTCAGGAAAATGAAGATGAATGGGAACAACGTCGGGAAGCTGTTTTTGAATTGCGTGAAATCTGGTTTAAACGTGGTTTTATGGCTATGGCACTGAAACTGCTGCATCTAAATTTTACCCCTGATCCAGAGCATCATGAACGCTCTCTGACTAATGCAATTCAATTACTGGAACTACTTCAGCAGGCGGGTCAACGCCATAAACAACCCGAACAATTACTCCATTGGTTTCGTGAACAGATTGAAACACAGGGAATGAATTCTGAAGCTGAATTACGTCTGGAGAGTGATGCAAATTTGATCCGCATTATCACCCAGCATGGCTCCAAGGGTCTGGAATACCCGATTGTTTTTATTCCCTTTGCCAGCAGATATAAAGATCCGGCCATGTTTGGCAATAAGTATATTGATCTTTATAAATACCATGAACGTGATACTCGCCGGTTAAATTATTTTATTGGTCAGGATAAAACCATTACCGATCTCTACCGTGAAGAAGCCTGGGCTGAATCCATACGGCTTTTATATGTTGCGATTACCCGTGCAGAACATCGTTGCTATCTTTGTGCAACACCTTTTTCAAGAAACCATCTATCACCTCTGGGACAAACATTGAAACTGAGTGAAAATGCAGATTTATATCAGGAATTGGCATTATTAATTGAGCCAGATGATCCGGCTATTTATTTACAGCAGGTTGATGCACTTGAGTTTCCGATCGCCCGCAATATTACTTCTGATAATGAACTCAAGTTGAGTCCGGAAAATTTTACTGGTCATATTGAACGCAACTGGTGGCTCAGTTCCTTCTCGGCACTGACACGTAATTTGCGTCATGGTGGTATTTCAACTCCGGATCATGATCAGGATATTTTATCTGATGAGCAGAGAGTAGATGAGACAATACCTGAAGCATCCATAGATGATAAAATTCGTTTTAATTTGACTAAGGGGGCTGCATCCGGAAACTTACTACATGACATCCTCGAACATATAGATTTTTCCCAACCGCACTGGCAGCGAGCCATGGAAAGACCGCTGTCTCGTTTTAGTGAAAAACTGGATGACTTACAACAAAGTAAACTGATCAGCTGGCTTGAATCCTGCCTGGATACTCGTTTAATTAATGGACCAAAACTGAATGAGTTATTATGGTCTTATACCTTGCGTGAGTCTGAGTTTTATTTCCCCATGGAACAGGTTAAACCGGATGCTTTAGGAAAGTTACTGACCAGACATCGTCGAGAACAAATGAAAGAAGATAATTCACTCATGCAGTTATCATCCATTCAGCTTCCTGGATACAATAAGCTGCAAGGGATGATGCATGGTTTTATTGATCTGATCTTTGAATGGCAGGATAAGTTTTATATTGTTGATTACAAATCTACTCATCTGGGTAATCGCCTGGAATGCTATGAGCAAAAGTCTCTGGAAAAAAACAACCGGGATAATTATTATGATCTGCAATACCTGCTTTATAGTCTGGCACTGCATCGTTATTTAAAATCCCGTAAGCCTGATTATGATCCTGCGCAGCATTTTGGCGGGGTTTATTATCTCTATCTCAGAGGAATGAAAGCAGACTCTGAACAGGGCGTTTATTATACCTCGATCAGTTCTGAGTTATTACAGGAACTGGATCAATTATTTGCCTCTAAACCGTTTGCCTCTAAAGTATCGGGGATAAGCCGGAATGTATAAAAATCTTTATCAGTGTCAAAATATTCTGGATGGCATACAGTCAATTGATTTTTTTCTGGCCAGAGAATTATGTCAGGCCATTGTGCAGGATGAGCTGTTATTCCATACTATTATGGCAACTTCTGAAGCATTACGAAATGGTCATAGTTGTTTAAAACTGAACGATGAAGCAGAAACATTGTACTGGCATAATCCCGATGATAATAAACCGGGCTATCAGTTTCCTACGCTTGAACATTGGCAGCAATATTTATCCAGTATTTGTATTGCTCCTGAAGATAATCAGCCGCTTGTTTATGAGCATAATCGGCTTTATTTACGCAGATACTGGCAATTTGAGGAACAACTGGGTTTAGTGATCCGTTCCTTAATGGATAAACAAAGCCCGTTGGATATTGCTCAGGGAAAAAGCATTATTGATGCATTGTTTCCTGAACAAGCTCTTAGCGAACAAAAGAATGATGAGCTGGACTGGCAAAAAATTGCCGTGGCTAACGCTTTGGGTCGACAATTTACTATTATTGCCGGCGGTCCCGGGACCGGAAAAACATTCACCGTCACCAAACTTCTTGCTGCATTGCAGGCTTTGTCCAATAATACCTTACGTATCGCAATGGTCGCACCAACTGGAAAAGCCGCACAGCGATTAAATGAATCCATACAAAAAGCAAAATCTTACCTGCTGGAAAATCTCTCGACTGAAAACAAGCTGCTGCTGGATGAAACGCTGCACAATATTCCGGATACTGCCAGCACAGTGCATCGTTTATTAGGCTTTATGCCGGGTAGTCATAATTTTCGTTATAATGAAAACAAAATGCTGCCATTTAATGTGATTCTGGTGGATGAAATTTCCATGATTGATTTGCCCCTTATGAGTCGTCTGCTTCGTGCAATTGACCCACACTGTTGTATAATTATGCTCGGTGATGCTGATCAATTACCCTCTGTTGCTGCAGGGAGTGTTTTGGCTGACCTGGCTCCTCGTCAAGCTCTTGGCTATTCAGCTGCAAATAGTCAACTCCTGGGTGAACTGACAGGCTTTAATGTTCCTGTTTCACAACAGTCCTGTGATTACCTGACCGTACTGCAGAAAAGCCATCGTTTTGACGGCAAAGGGGAAATTGGTCAGTTAGCCCGACAGGTTATTGATGGTGATGCACAGCGAAGCTGGCATTTTCTGCAGCAGGGTAAAGAACAAATTGAACCAGCCTTAGCGGGACGTTCAGCGACTGGTTCTTTATTTAAATGGTTTGAACAACTGGCTGATGAATATTATGTGCCTCTTTTCAGCGCAAAGCTGACTATCCTCAAAGCCTTTGAACAATTAAATAAATTTCGTTTTCTTGCGGCAACCCGTGTGGGAGAACAGGGCGTCACGCAAATTAATGAATACATTGAGCGATATTTGAGAAACAGGGGATTGATTACTGCAGCAAATGAATTTTATCCTGGACGCCCGATAATGGTCACAGAAAATCATTACCATTTGGGACTTTATAATGGTGACACGGGACTGTTGTGGTTCAATGATGAAGGTAAATTGCAGGCAGCCTTTCCTGATAGAAAGGATAAGGATTCAATCCGCTGGCTCAGTCTGGGACGACTGCCGGCAGTTGAAACGGTTTATGCTATGACCATTCATAAAACCCAGGGATCTGAATTTTCTCATGTGGCTCTGGTTTTACCACGGCAGGATAGTCCGGTTTTATCCAGAGAGCTGCTTTATACCGGGATCACCCGAGCGAGCAGCCGACTAAGTGTTTGGGCTGAGCAGGGGATATGGGCAGTAGGTGTGAAACGTAAAGTTCAGCGCTATTCCGGTCTGAACTGGCGAGTTTTCAATAAAAAGGAATCTTTTTTATAATGCGTCTATTATTATGGTATTGTAATAAATTCTCCTGGACACCAGCAATTAAAACACTTGAATCGGTTCCAGAAGCCAGTGCAGGTCAATATCAGGGGGTTGTGGTGGCATTTATCCATGTTGAGCCCAAAGATGTGCTGGAAGGGAGTTCAGCAGAAAAGAAATTACTGAAAAATCTGAAATGGTTAGCTAAAAAATGGGATAATAAGCAGATAATACTGCATTCCTTTACCCATCTGGGAGAAGACAAGGCCGATGCTCATGAGGCACTGGAACTTCTCAAACGGGTTGAAGTTCGATTGAACAATGTGGGCTATACAGTTGTTCATACACCTTATGGCTATTTTCTGGATCTGGATATGCAGGCCAAAGGACATCCACTGGCAAGAATTTATAAAGAATTTTAACTTTTTATACAAATTAAATGATCAAAAACGGAGATTATGAAGTATGAACATGATAAAAAAAGTTATTCTCACTGGTTTTATTGGTGCATTCCTGATAACACTTTATGGCTGTACCCCCGAAGTCGGCACTAAAGCATGGTGCGAAATGATTGAGAAAAAAGATAAGGGTGACTGGAGTGTCAATGAAGCGACTGATTATGCCAAGCATTGCGTCTTTAAATAGTTTGTTAAAGTGATATGGAATTCACTGTAATTATGTTTTTTTTGGTCTATTATTAGAGAGATTTAAGTGACTAAATAGCTATTTCTACGGAAAAATATTTTGCAAGAATTAATTACAAACGATCTTGAAGCACTGAGTAAAGAAATCTCCGGTAAATGCCGGGATATTCTGCGCTGGAAAAAAGATGATCGATTTAATATCGTTCTAGCTGAATTCGATGTGGATAAATTACATATTATTTTCAGTGAACTAAAAAAATATTTTATTAATTCCTGGGATGCTAATACAATAAAATCTTCTCCTGAGTATATTCAGCTCAATTCTGAACGTTATGGCAGATTACATACTGACCAGATTTTTTGTACCACAAATTCAGATAATAATACTTTTATTTATTGTGCTATCTGGCCATGGTCTGATGGTCTGACCGTTTCAATAAGACTGGCACCCTATGACAAAACCATACCGGAAGAAGAATTGGACAAATTAAGAGAACAATTCAGAGGCTGGTTTGGTTTGTAGAGGAAACTACCTTGGACAAAACCAACTTTTCTTCCCTTAAACTTCATCCCGCCTTGCTTAAGAATGTTGCTTCTCTTGGCTATCAGACAATGACTCCCATACAGGCACAAAGCCTGCCTTTTATTTTGTCCGGCAAGGATGTGATTGCTCAGGGAAAAACCGGTTCAGGAAAAACTGCAGCTTTTGGACTTGGTTTACTGGAAAAACTTAATGTAAAGCGCTTTCGTATTCAGTCACTGATACTCTGTCCTACCCGGGAACTGGCTGATCAGGTTGCTAAAGAAATCCGTAAATTAGGTCGAGCTATTCACAATATTAAAGTCCTGACCCTCTGCGGCGGTTCACCGTTTGGCCCTCAAATTGGTTCACTGGAACATGGAGCGCACATTATTGTCGGTACCCCGGGTCGAGTTGAAGATCATCTGCGTAAAGGTACGCTCAAACTGGATAATCTGAATCTTCTGGTGCTTGACGAAGCTGATCGGATGCTTGATATGGGTTTTCAGTCGGCTTTAGATGCTATCATTGAGCATACACCTGAGCAGCGTCAGACCCTATTGTTCAGTGCGACTTTTCCCGATCAGATTCAATCAATTGCCCGGCGTATCATGAACCATCCTGAACGTGTGCAGGTGGATTCTACCCATGATAGCGGCAGTATACAGCAGCATTTGTTTAAAGTAGCTGACAATAATCAGCGCGTTACTGCGGTGCGCCTGCTGCTGTTAAAATATCAGCCGGAATCAGCGGTTGTATTCTGCAATACTAAACGGGAAACGCAAGAAGTTGCAGATGAGTTAAGTGAACATGGTTTCAGTGCGCTGGCATTACATGGTGATCTGGAACAAAGAGATCGCGATCAAACCCTGGTTCGTTTTTCCAGCAAAAGTATTTCCGTGCTGGTTGCTACCGATGTCGCCGCTCGTGGTCTGGACATTGATGCGCTGGATGCAGTCATCAACTATCATATTGCCCGTGATTTAGAAGTGCATACTCATCGTATTGGCCGCACAGGCCGGGCAGGCAGTAAAGGTATTGCATGTACCTTATACACTGAAAAAGAGTCATATAAGGTGGCTAAACTGGAACAATATCTTAATCATAGCATAGATACCGAGAGCCTTCCGGCATTTAGTTTGCTGGAAAATATTCCCTATAAGCCATTGATGGAAACCTTACAAATCGGTGGTGGCAAAAAACAGAAAGTAAGACCGGGTGATATTTTGGGTGCACTCACCGGGGCAAATGGAATTACTGGAAAACAGGTTGGAAAAATTCAGATCTTTGATAATTCTGCTTATGTTGCTGTGAGTCGGGATGTAGTCAGGCAGGCTCTTAAAAAATTAACTACAGGAAAACTGAAAGGGCGTTCCTTTAGAGTCAGGCAAATATAAAGATAATAGTGTGCTAAAATAGCTTTTTTTATTTTAAGGAATAAATTGTGGGAAATTTGCTTCAGGAGCAATTGCTTAAAGCCGGTCTGGTGGACAAGAATCAGGCTAATAAGGCAAAAAGTGCCAAACATAAAAAGATGAAAAAACAACGTGACAGCAAGCAGACTGTTGTTGATGAAGCCAAAGAACTGGCAGAAAAATCCATGCAGGAAAAAATGCAGCGTGATCGGGACTTAAACCGGCAAAAAGAAGAAAAAGCCCATCAAAAAGCCATTATTGCTCAAATTAAACAATTAATTGATGTTAATCGGATCAACAAAGGCAACGGCGATGATCTGGCCTATAATTTTGAAGATAATAAAAATATTAAGCGTATCTTCGTCACTCAGGATGCCCATGATGGAATTGCTATTGGAAAATTAGCCATTGTGAAACTTAACGGGCAATATGAAATTATACCGGCCCTGGTTGCTGATAAAATTAAACAGCGTGATGAAAGCTATATTATTTTGAGAAATGTTCCCGGAAAAGAGACTGAAGCAGAAGATGATTTCTATTCTGACTATGAAATTCCTGATGATTTAATGTGGTAGCGTATGTCAGCAAAACCTGTTGTTTTTTCTATTATTGAATCACCGCTGCATCCCAAATTATCAAATTTATATAATGAATTGGGATATGAGGAATTACAGCTTAGTTCTATGAGAAGGGCAATGAATGCCCTGAAGAAGCATCAACCCGATGTGATTGTGGCAGAATTTTTTTATGCCTATTCGACCAATTACAGCAGCAACCATATCAGTAACCTGGATTCACTGTTAATCACTTTGCAAAAATATCCCGATTACCATCCCATAGTTATTCTTTTAGTCAGTAAAAAAGACCAGCAATTTGTCAGTAAGCTGCAGGTTCACTATAAGATTGATCATGTCTTGCTTCAACCTGTCACAGAAGATCAAGTAAGAGCACTTTTATCAGGACCAGGGTGAGGCTTCTTTTATTTAACAATTTCATAACACGGAATATACTCACTACCCGGCAGTTTCATTCGTTTCTGATCAACAAAAGCCGCCAGCAAATCATCTAATGGTGACATAATAGCCTCATCACCCTTAATTTTAAACTTGCCGTGTTTTTCAATCGCTCTGATACCATCTTCTTTAACATTACCGGCAACAATCCCGGAAAAAGCCCGACGCAGATTGGCTGCCAGTAAATGTGTTTCCTGATCTTTATGTAACGCCAGACTGCGCATGTTTTCATGGGTTGGTTCAAAGGGGAGTTGGAACTCCTGATCAATATGCATGATCCAGTTATAATAATAGGCATCACTGGTTGTGCGTCTGAAGTCCGAAACATCATCCACCATAGATTTCATTTCACGAGCGACCAGAGCCGGATCATCTATAATAATTTTGTATTTTTGCTGCGCTTCAAAACCAAGTGTTACTTCAACAAAATGATGAATCTGCTTGAAGTACTCTTCACTGCTCTTGGG
>Ga0209013_10001820_pt1 | contig 19589 bp, 15 predicted proteins | sample Cruoilmetagenom2_FD_187291 | JGI IMG/M metagenome (GOLD analysis project Ga0209013, IMG submission 187291) | Oil polluted marine microbial communities from Coal Oil Point, Santa Barbara, California, USA - Sample 2 (SPAdes) (version 2) | ecosystem: Environmental > Aquatic > Marine > Oil seeps ...
GGCGGCACTGGGGGCTCCGGTCGAGCCTCTCAGGGAGCGGAGGCGTACTCGACGGTACGTCGAGCAACCCGAGGCGAGAAGGCACCGCTGGGTGCGGTGCATCGCCGGCCGCAGCAGGAAGCTGGTGAGATATGCGGGCTAGCATGAAGCACCTCCAGTCAGCTTTGATGCAAGCCCTCTGCCAAGCCCTCGAGGTAACAGAGATCCAGGTACTCTCTGTAGGCTCTTGCAGGCACCACGCCCTCCAGCCGCTCTCCAAAGCCCACCAACAACCCCAGAAGCCAACGACGGACTGGTTTCTTGTGCGCACGCTGTTCGATCCGCGCCACCCCGAGGAATTCCTCGAGCTCCGGATGCAGCCTGGAGAATATTGCCGCGGACAGCCCGGATGTCCTCTGGCGGCGACAGAATGTCCGCGGTCGAATACGGTGGTGGTGCAGGGTGCGGGCCCGAGGCTGATAACGGAGGCGGAGGCCCTCTTTCCCCGCCCGATAGGCAAACTCGATGTCCTCCCAGGCGGCCGCAGGAAAGTCCTCCCGGAATCCGCGCAACCCTATCAGCAAGCTGCGCCGAAGGGATATGTTCGAGGTGTAGAAGAAGTTGAAAGGGACGGCGCGCGGGCTGTCGATGAGCAGATAGCCGAACTGAGCGCCATACTCGTTTATCCAGCGCAGAAATGGGCTATCCACCTCCGGCGGAAAAGAAGTGTAGCCGAGGACCGCGAGGGGGCCCTCGCCCGCAAAGAGCCGATGCTCTTCCAGGTGAGCGAGGAGCCAGCCAGGCTGAGGTTCGGTGTCATCACCCAAGAACAAAATGATCTCACCTCTTGCGCCCTCCACCCCCCGGTTGCGCGCCCTCGCCGGTCCGGAGTTCGCCTGTTCGAGGGCCGTGAAGTCGGGCCGGCCGGCCACCGTGCGCAGCCACTCCGGCGTGCCGTCGGTGGAGCCGTCGTCCACGACCACGATCTCGATCTCGACACCCGGAGGGCGCTCCTGACTCTTAACGGCCGAAATGACCTGCTGAAGGTCCTGCAGTCGGTTGTAAGTAGGAATGACGATACTAGCCCGCATAGTCACACGACCGTTCGTGGAATGGCGGGCGAAAGTCGGGCGAGAAATTCGTAGTTGATCGTGTCGGTGAAGGCGGCGAGCTCCTCCACCGACACCTGGTCATCTCCCTGCCTTCCGATAAGGACGACCTCATCACCGATTGAAACCTCTGGTATGTCCGTGACGTCGGCCATCAAAATGTTCATGCAAACTCGCCCAACGACGGGTGCCGAGCGGCCGCGGATGAGAACCCGCGAACGGTTACCGAGAGCACGGGAATATCCGTCCGCGTAGCCAACTGGAATCACCGCCAATTGGCTCTGCCTGTTCGCCGTCCAGGTCCTTCCATAACCCACCGACGCATCTCTCTCCACCGCCTGTAATTGCCCGACGATCGCCTTCCACGTGAGGACCGGACGCAGCTGCAGCCCACCTCCGTCATGTTCGAGGATCCACGACAGCCGTGTCTCCCGGGAAGGCCAGTGCCCATACATGGATATTCCGACGCGTGCAAGGGTGAAATCCGTCTCGCGAAAGAGAAGAGTAGCGGCCGAGCACGAGGCGTGAATAAAAGGAGGAAGGCCACCGAGTTCGGAGCTCACAACGGGGAGCAACGAACAAAAACGATCGAGCTGCAAGCGAGCGAAATCGTGCTCGATGGTGTCCTCAATATTCGCAAAATGAGTCGCTACTCCGACGATCTCGACGCCGAGACGTGCTGCCTGCCTGCAAAGCGCAGGGATCTGAGACGCGTCAACCCCCTGGCGCTTGGTACCGACATCCGCCTTGAGGTGGACCGGAAGGGATACTCCCGTCCTCGTGCGATACTCCCCGATCCACTCCAGTGCATCCGCGGAGGATGCAAGGAGGTGCGTGTCGGAATCCAGATCGTGAAGATCGGCGGGAGGAACGAGGCCCATCACCAGGACCGGCCCGCCGATTCCGAGCTCCCGCAGTTGACGTGCCTCGGAGGCGCTGTGCACCCCCAACCAGTCCGCCACCGCTGCAGCGTGAGGCGCAATCTGGGCAAGCCCGTGCCCATACGCATTGGCCTTGACCACGGCGAGCAGATCCGTCCCGGAGCTGAGTCGTTCCCGAAAAAGCTCCAGGTTGTGGCTGAGGGCTGCGGCCTCGACCTCTATCCACTGCGCGGGGCACCGGTCTTCAGCCCGCATATCTCACCAGCTTCCTGCTGCGGCCGACGATGCACCGCACCCAGCGTCGTTTTTTCGCCTCGGAGTGCTTGACGTACTATCGAGTACGCCTCCGCGCCCCTCAGGTCGTAAACCCCTCTGTGCAAGGCACCTAGCCGCCCTCGCGACGGAACCTGATGAGATATGCAGGCAAGTGTCCATCTGCGAAAGTCTACCGCGGAACTTCTGGCTCCGCCACGGCAATTGATTCCGGCCCGGCTCTCAACAACAACCGACTCGGAATTTCGTTGTCCAAAAACAGTCGAATTTCTCTGCAGCCAGATCAAAAATCGAACACCGCTCTACTCAATACACCGATCCTCCGCCTGACACGATAATGAACAGACTTGCCCAGTTACCATGCGATATTGAATCGGATCGTGATCGAAGAACGATGCCAATATGTACCCAATTCAGTGCACTTCCCATCGGAAAAATCCTTGACTCTCAAAAAAATATTCCTTATGCTGAGCGCAAACCATTGGGAGGTGGTCCATGGCGTTCGAAAAATACATTCCGCCCCAAACGTCGGGCACGCGGCCCCGGGCTACGATTCGACCGAGCGGTCTCATCTCATTCGATGCCGCTGCAGTCGAGACGTTCGGGCTGCAATCTGCTTCATTCGCAGTGCTGTATTTTGACAAAACCCGCAAGATGGTGGGGGTAGAGATTTCAAAAAATGCGAACGAAGAAGGTGCGCTAAAACTCTCCCGCAGGCGGCGATCGGTGAGCGTGAAAGCCCCTCAGTTTTTTGACCTCTACGGACTGTCCTTCGACGAAGCTCAGCGGTTCGACGTCAACCAAAATCCCTCGACGAAGATGCTGACCATTAGCCTCAAGAACATTAAGCGGCGCCGCGGCCGCCGGCCAAAAAAGACTTGAGAGGGCGCAAATCATAGAGAGCCCGCCGGAGATCCCTTCGAGAGGGCCGGCCAATCTTCGCTGACACCGAAGAGCTCTCTGAATCCGGCGGAGGAGTTGGAAGCAACATCCTCCGCCGTTTTTTTCCACTCTTCCGCCAGGCGTTGACCGACCAGCGGCACGTACGCCGGCTCGTTTCGCCGCCCTCGATGCGGCACAGGAGCGAGAAACGGGCTGTCGGTCTCCACCAGCACCCCCCTTGGGTCCAGCGCGGCAGCCATCTCGCGAATATTTTCCGCTGCCTTGAAGGTCACCATCCCCGAGATGCCTACCCACAGTCCCAGCTCGAGGACCCGGCGTGCTTCTCCAGGCCCCTCCGCGAACGAGTGGCAAACCCCACGAAGCTGCCCCCGCCGCTCGGCGAGCATGCCTTCCAGATCCGCCCAGGACTCCCTGTTGTGCAGCACAACCGGGAGACCAGCCTCCAGAGCCAGGTCCAGATGCCAGCCGAGGGCATCCAGCTGGTCCTCCCGTGGTGAGTTCATGTAGTGGTAATCGAGCCCGATCTCGCCCACAGCCACCACGCCGTCCCGGTTCAGCGACTGCTCGATCCGTTTCTTCAACCCCGCATCGAGAGAAGCCGCCTCGTGAGGGTGAACCCCGACAGCGGCGACTACCCGATCCGGATAGTCGCCTGCAAGGCAGAGGGTGGTTTCCAGGTCGTCGTCGCCGGTAGCAGGCACGAGGACACCCAACACCCCTGCAGACGCGGCCCGATCCAAAACACCCGGAACCTCGTGTCGGGGGAACATCGTCAGGTGCGCGTGCGAATCGATCCAAACAGCATCATCCATGGGACAGAGTCTACCGCGGGCCGCCGTTCGCCGGCAGGATTCAGAATTGGAAGGGGTGGGTCAGTTCTGAGTTTTGACTTTTGAGTTTTGAGTTATCGGCGCGGGGCGGCGATCAGGTCAATCGGATCGGGGTGCCCACGCCTGGGCGCGCTCCTTCGGAGGTGCCTGGCACCCTCACGGGCAGAGTGCCAAAAGAAAGGGCGCCCTGAAATCGGAAGCGCTCTTCTGGACATCGGGCACGGGCTCGGGCACGGGCACGGGCTCGGGCACGGGCACGGGCTCGGGCACGGGCACGGGCTCGGGCATGGGCATGGGCACGTCCCGGATCCCGAGTCGGTTAGAGGCCCTCGTCGCGCGCTACCAGCAGCGCCGCACCCACCACCGCTGCGGTCTCGGCACGCAGAACATGGGCTCCGAGCCGCAAACGGGGCCAGTCCAGGTCAGCGAGCAGCCGGTCTTCGGCGGAACCGAAGCCTCCCTCGGGCCCGACCACCAGAAGGCGCCCCACGTTCGCAGCGAGACGACCGACGGAAACCCCCTCACGGTCAGCCACAACCCCTCCGCCACCCTCACCGCAGATCTCGATGACCTCTGCCAGCGGCAGCGGCTCGGCCACCTCCATCGCCCACGCGCGTTTGCACTGTTTGAGAGCCTGCAGCGCGATGCGATTCCAGTGCGGCGAACGATCCACGGCCGTACGCCGGGCCGCCTGGGTGCGTTCGCTGATCATCGGCAGAAGATGCCTCACCCCGACCTCGACCGCCTTCTGCACCGCCCAGTCCATGGCCTGGCTTCCCAGAACTCCCAGGGCGAGCGTCACTCCCTCTCCGACCGGTGGAGGCTCGACGCGCACTGACAGCACCTCCGCCTCGACCTTTCCGCTCCCCACCCCGCGCAGCACCGCTTCAGCCAACCGTCCCGAACCGTCGACGAGGATCACGCTGTCCCCGACGCGCCGCCGCAGGGGACCGGCCGCATGGCGCGCTTCTCCGGGGTCGAGGTTCAGCACGCGTCCCACATCCAACTCCTCGGATGCTGCCAGCAGCCAGGGCTGGGCCTTCACCGGCTGCCTCCGTGGGCTGCGCGAGCGACGGTCAGGCTGGCCCACTCACCGAGCGTAGCGTCGCCTCGAACCTGCAGGCCGTTCGCCGCCAGGGTCTCGGTGACCGCCTCCCTCTCGGAAACCAGGAGACCCGAGATCACCGCCAGCCCCCCCGCGCCTATCAACCTCCGCAGATCTCCCAGAAGAGGCACGAAATGGCTGGCAATCATGTTGCACAGGACGAGATCGAACCCGGGCCCACGAATACAGGCCACCGGCCCGAGCAGAAATTGCACCCGGGAAGGCTCCTCTTGCTGGCCTGCGATCTGGCGCGCCACCCAGACGGTTCCGGGATCGATGTCGAGGGCCACTACCAGGCTCGCGCCGAGCTTCTCGGCAGCGAGCGCCAGGATCCCCGAACCCGCGCCTATGTCAAGGACCCCGGCGCCGGCCACCTCGAGGTCTTCGAGGGCGAGCAGGACCAACCTGGTCGACTCGTGGGAGCCCGACCCGAAGGCCATGCGCGGCTCGACCGCCAAGCGAAGTCGGCCCTGTGGCGCGACGGTGGGCCTGTCCGGATGAGGATCGATCCACCAGCCCTCACCGACGGGAAACGGCCGCACGCCCAAACGATAGCCGGCCAGCCAGTCCTCGGCAGCAACCGGTTCGACCCTGAGATCCTCGGCGCCCAACTCCCCCAGGGCCACACCCAGGGGATCCACGGCGTCTTCGTGGTCCGGGTGGAGAAAGATCGTGGCAGTCACCCTCCCCACCCCGGCTTCACAGATTTGTGTGCCCAGCACCGGCCACCGACCGACCAACCACGGCAAGGCCTCCTCCATGCTCTCGGGCAGACTGCAGCAGAGGCTGACGTAGGTGTCCAACTCACAATCCGATCGGGAAGAAAATCTTAGCCCGCATATCTCACCGGGTTTCGTCGCAAGGGCGGCGAGGTGCCGTGCGCAGTGGTGTTTTCGGTCTGAGGGGCGCGGAGGCGTACTTGACAGTACGTCGAGCACCCCGAGGCGAGAAAACGACGCTGGGGGCGGTGCATCGCCGGCCGCCGCAGAAAGTTGGTGAGATATGCGGGTTAGGAGAAGAGGGGCTCATTCTCCGCCGCTGAAGGCGCGTTTCAGGCGCTCGAAGAAGCCCTGCTCGGACTCCGGTTCGAGACCACCCCCGAGACTGGCCACCTCTTCAATGAGTCGTCGCTGTTCACCGGAGATCTTACTCGGCACGACCACTCGAAAGTGGATGAAGAGGTCGCCCCTGCGCCGACCGTCCACGTGGGGCATCCCGGCACCGTGCAAGCGAATGACCTCTCCCGGCTGGGCGCCCGCTGCGACCTCGACCACCCGATCTTCCCCGAGGATCGTCGCGACCGGTACGTTTGCGCCGAGCATCGCCTGGAATACGGAGATCGGGAGCTCGAGGTGCAGGTCCCTGCCGTCCCGCTCGAAGAGGTCGTGCGCCTCGACCTTCATCACCACGAAGAGGTCGCCCGCCGGACCACCGAGGGCACCATCTTCACCCTCCCCGGCCAGCCGCAGACGCATTCCAGTATCGACACCGGCCGGCACCGTCACCATGAGGGTCGTCTGGTGCTCCGACCGGCCCTTGCCGCCACAGTCCTCGCAGGGGTTGCGGTTCATTTGTCCGGCGCCACCGCAGCTGGGGCAGGTCTGGGCCACTGACAGGAAGCCCCGACGGAAGGCAACCTGGCCCGAGCCGCGGCAGGTGCTGCAGGTCTCGGGGCTGGTCCCCGGCTTCGACCCGGAGCCGCTGCAACCCTTGCAGGTCTCCAGCCGCGGGATGCGGATCGAGCGCTCCACCCCGGTGGCCGCCTCCTCGAGGCTGAGCTTCAGGGTGTACTGCAGATCGTGCCCCCGCCGCATGCCCTGTCCGGTGCCCCGCCGGCGCGTTCCGAAGAGATCCCCAAAACCGAAGAGGTCTCCAAGGATGTCCGCGAAATCACCAAAGGCGCCCGGATCGAAGCCCGTGAAGCCCTCACCACCCAGACCTTGGTGACCGAAGCGGTCATAGCGTGAACGCTTCTCCGCATCCGAGAGCACCGCATACGCTTCGGATGCTTCCTTGAAGTACGCCTCGGCCGTTGAATCACCTGGGTTTTTGTCGGGGTGATGTTTCACGGCCATCCGCCGGTAGGCGGCCTTGATATCGCCCATCGACGCATCCCGGCCGATGCCGAGCACTTCGTAATAATCTCGCTTGGTTTCCGCCGTCATCGAAGCTCAGGACTCGCTTTCAGTGCCATCCGAGGAATCTGTCTCCAGTCCGAAGTCGCCTCCGAGGGCCGCAAGGGGGTTGACCATGATCACCTGGGTGAGAATCTGGGCCGCTTCCTGGACCGCAGAGATCGCTTCCTCGAGGACCGATCTCTCCTCGCTGGTGATTGCCTTCCGCGCCCGATTCAGGGTGGCACGCACCTCTTCCCGCTCCTCAGTCTTGAGACTCCCACCGAACTCGCGGACAACCCGCTCATTGGTGTAGAGCAGTCCTTCGAGTCGGTTTTGCAGCTGCCGGGTCTCGCGGCGCGTGTCGTCCTCCTTGCGGAACTTGTCGGCTTCCGCTATCAAGCCGTCGATCTCGGCCTTGGACAGGCCCCCCGCAGGGTTGACCTCGATGCTCTGTTCCTTGCCAGTGGCCAGGTCACGCGCCCCCACGTTGACGATTCCGTTGGAGTCGATCGAAAAGGTGACCTCGATCTGCGGCACGCCGCGTGGGGCGGGCGGGATCCCAACCAGATCGAAGCGGCCGAGGGACCGGTTCTCGTTCGAGATACCACGCTCGCCCTGGAGAACATGCACCTCCACCGTGGTCTGATTGTCCCCGACCGTGGTGAAGATCATCGACTTCTTGGTGGGAATGGTCGAGTTGCGATCGATGATCTTGGTGAACAGCCCGCCGTGGGTCTCGATACCCAGCGATAGCGGGGTCACGTCGAGGAGAATCAGGTCCTTGACCTCCCCCTGGAGGATGCCGGCCTGGATCGCCGCGCCGATGCCCACCACCTCGTCGGGGTTGATCTCCTGGGTGGGTTCCCGCTTGAAGAAGTCGGTCACGGTCTTGAGCACCAGAGGCATCCGCGTCTGCCCACCGACGAGAATGACCTGATCGATGTCCTCCGGCTGCAGCCTCGCCGCTTCGAGGGCGTTTCTGCACGGCTCGAGCGTCCGCTCCACCAAATCGCCCACCAGATTTTCGACCTGGCTCTGGGTCAATTTCACCTGCAGGTGTTTCGGGCCGGTGTGATCGGCGGCGATGAAGGGCAGGGAGATCTCGCTCACATCATCCGTGGAGAGATGGCATTTTGCTGCCTCAGCCGCCTCCTTGATGCGCTGCATCGCCATCATATCGTCGGACAGGTCGAGGCCGGTCTCGCGCTTGAACTCCTCGAGCAGGTGCTCCATGATCCGTGCGTCGAAGTCCTCACCACCGAGAAAGGTATCGCCTGCGGTCGACTTGACCTCGTAAATCCCGTCTCCAATCTCGAGAATGGAGATGTCGAAGGTCCCGCCACCGAGGTCGTAGACCACGATTACTTCGTTCTTGTTTTTCCCAAAACCGTACGCGAGGGAGGCCGCGGTGGGCTCGTTGATGATGCGCAGCACTTCCAGACCGGCGATCGTGCCGGCGTCCTTAGTAGCCTGACGCTGGCTGTCGTCGAAGTACGCCGGCACCGTGATGATCGCCTGGGTAATTTCCTCACCCAGAAACTCCTCAGCAAACTCCCTGATCTCGCGCAGGATGAAGGATGAGATCTCGGGCGGGCTGTAAGCCTTTTCCTGGACCTCGACGTAGGCGTCGCCGTTCTCCGCCTCGACGATGGCATAGGGCACCAGGGTCCGCGCCCAGCGCACCTCCTCGGAGTCGAATCGTCGACCGATGAGCCGTTTCACCGCATAGGCCGTGTTCCGCGGGTTGGTCATCGCCTGGCGCCGGGCGATCTGTCCGACCAGCTGCTCCCCAGCCGCGGTCAGGGCAACCACCGAGGGTGTGGTGCGCGCTCCTTCTCGATTTGGAATCACCACCGGCTTGGTCACGTCCACAACCGCAGCACAGCAGTTTGTGGTCCCCAGATCGATGCCGATGATCTTGCTCAAAACGCGCTCCCTCCGACGCTCTCCTGTCCCTGCGGTTCCACCGCGACTCCCACCATCGCCGGCCGGATCAGACGATCCCCGAAGGTATAGCCCTTGAGCATGACCCAGACCACCGTCCCCGGGGCGTGATCGGCCGTCTCAACCCGCTGCACAGCTTCGTGAAGCTCCGGATCGAACGGCTGGCCTTCCGGGTTCACTACCTCCAGACCTTTGCGCTGGAGCGTGTCCCAGAACTGTCTGGCGATCATCTCGACGCCATCTCGGAAAGCACCGCTATCGGTCTTTTCCTGCTGCAGCGCCCGCTCGAAGTTGTCGAGCACGGGCAGCAGCTCCTTGACCAAGTCCTCTCCCGCGGTCTGCTGGAAATCCTCACGTTCGCGCTCGGTCCGTTTGCGGAAGTTGTCGAACTCCGCCAGCTTGCGGAGGTAGATGTCGCGCACGTGGTCAAGCTCGTTCTTGAGGTGGTCCACTTCTTCCTGGATCGACAGCTCTTCTTCCCCGCCAGGGCTGCTCGGGCTTTCTTCCACAGGCTGAAGCCCGCTCTCCTCGTCGAGGAACTCGATCTCGATGACGTCGTCGAGCTGATCCGGTTCCTGCGCGGGGTCTTTTTCGTCAGGCATGGCTCGCCCCCGGTGTTTCCAACATCTGCGTCAGCTTGTCTCCGATGAACTCCACTACCGGAACAACCCGCTGATAGTCCATCCGTCGAGGGCCGACGACGCCCACCGCGCCAGCCCTTCTTCCGTCCTTGAAGTACAGGGTTGCCACCATTCCCAAGCTGCCCGAGGCGGTGGCCTCCGATTCCCCCCCGATGATCACCTGGGTCTGTTTGCCGACGAGTGCGCACCGCAGATCATGCGCGATTTGCGCCCGATCCTCGAGGGTCGCGAGCAGAGATCGGACCCGATCGACCTCCGAGAAATCCGCGGTGGCGAGCAGGTTGTCGGTCCCTGCCACGAGCACCTCGACTTCGATCTCCTCCTCGTTGAAGAGCTGGCGCGTTACCTCGCGGACGTCGGCCTCCTGCTCCCCCCCCGCCATCTCATCGGTCTTGAGCAGCTCCTCGAGCCGCCCCTCGATGTCGCGAATCGACAGACCGGACAACCGCCGGGTCAGAAAGTTGGCGAGGGTCTGCAACTCCTCCCGGCTGCGGTCTTGGACGGACTCCACGACCCGCTTCTCCACCGTCCCGTCATCGGTGACCACCACCCCAAGGACGCGGCAATCATCGAGGAGCACCAGAGAAACCGCCTCCAGCAGCGCGCCTTTACCCATGGGCCGCACCGCCACCCCTGCCTCGCGGGTCGTGTCTGCCATGAGCCGCGCCAGCCACTCAATATCCTCCACCAGTTCGCGCTGCATTTCGACCATGCGCTCGGTCAGCTCGCGCTGCACCGAAGCCGGCGGAACACGCCTTGGGGGAATGGTGTCTACGTAAACGCGAAAACCGAGGTCTGAAGGTACGCTGCCGGCCGATGGATGCGGCCGGCTGAGGTAGCCCCTCTCCTCCAGCGTAGCCATCACGTTCCTGATGGTGGCGGCGGACAGACCGAAACCCGAGTGACGAGCCACTTGCCGCGAGGCGACGGGCTCGCCCGAGCGGATGTAATACTCCACTATGGCGCAGAGAACGGAAAGCGCTCTCTTGCTCAGGTTCATCGGTGATCTCCCGGCAATCCGCCCGTTTATCCTCAGACGGACCTCGAACTAAAATCCAGACACGGGTTACACCCCGGTCGGTTGGCCTCATTGTAGCACCGCCAGTGGATATTTCGCGACGTGTCAGAGCTCCCGCTGTCCCTTGTGTGGGCTGCCTCTGAAAACCGCAACCGACTGTCGTGATTGACCGTTGTGGGGCACTGTGCTAGCTTGGAATTTGCGGACGAGGTCGCAATTCCAACATGGTTTTCTTCAACTGGGCAACAATGCAGATGGCTGCCAAGATCGTATATTACGGTCCTGGCCTCTGTGGAAAAACTTCGAATCTGAGCTACATCTATGCGAAAACCTCTCCCACCTCGCGGGGAGAGATGGTTTCGCTCGAAACCGAGTCCGACCGCACTCTTTTCTTTGATCTTTTGCCGATCGAGGTGGGAACCATAGGCGGTTTCAAGACCCGCCTTCAGCTCTACACCGTGCCCGGTCAGGTTTTCTACAACACTACACGCAAGCTGGTTCTCAAGGGCGTTGACGGACTGGTCTTCGTCGCCGACTCTCAACGCCCCATGCGCGAGGCCAATATCGAGAGCTTCGGAAGCCTATTGGAAAACCTCAAGGAGCTGGGGCTCGAGATGCCCGACGTCCCACTCGTGATGCAGTACAACAAGCGTGATCTCAAAAACATCCTGGCGCTCGAAGAACTCAATTCCGACCTCAACCCGGACGGCGCGTTCCCCTTCCACGAGTCCTCCGCCATCAACGGCGACGGCGTCTTCGAGACGTTGAAGGAGATCACCAAGCTCACACTCAAGAAACTGCGCAAGCGGATGACCGCGCCAGAGACCGGGACCGGTGCGAGCCGGCTGGCCGGCCCATCTGTGCAGCCCGTGAAGCCGCCGCGGCCGCCCGCGTCGATTTCCGCCGCCGCTCTCGCCCGGGCCGCCGAGGAAGGCGTTGACGACGAGGTGCTGGAAGAAGCGTTGGAGGTTTCGACCGAGGCAATCCCCGATGCCGCGCCTGCCCAAGCCGAGCTAACCACACTTGAGGACGGTGAGCCCTCCTCAGAGGCCGGCTACGACCCCACGGATGTCGACTTCGCAACAACCGAGGAACCACCCGCCGAGGTCGCTGAAGAGGTCGGTCCGGAAGATCACGAAGCGGTCGCCGACGACCTCTTCGAGGTTGGCGACGATGATGCTGGTGCGGAAAAGAGCGAAGCGGCGGGGGACGATTTTGGAGAGCCCTTCGGAAACGGCCCCGTCAAACCGGATACCGAAGTTCGGGTGGAGTTCGACCAAACCGACGCCGCCGCCTCCGAGGCCGAGCCGCCGCCGGTGAAACACGTCCACGTTTCGAACCAGATGGACATCCTTGCCGAGCTCGACGGGCTGCGTAAGCAAGCCACGATGGGAGACCTCGGGCGGCGCTTCAACAAGTCGACGCCTGAGCTCGACCTGGACTCCCTCCTCGCCGGCAACGAGGGGCGCGTCCAGGAGCTTCGGCGCAAGATCGAGAAGACCCTGAATTCCGACATTTTCAAGAACATGCGCGGGTTGCAGTTGGCAATCCGCATTCAGGGAGAGAACGGGGACATCATTCACACCCTCGATCCGGTCTCTCTCGACATCGACGACGCAACATCGCTCAACAAGCTCTGTCTGCGCTTTTCCGTAGACTTGGAGAACATCCCTTGAGGCCTTCCAGTCTGGGATCTATCGGCCGACTGCTGCTTCTCGCAGCGCCGGTGCTGCTCCTCGCTGCGTGCAGCTCCGCGCCAGCGCCCTCGAACGAGGTGAACACCGCGGCGACAAAGCTCCCCGAGACGTATATCGAGTGGGAAAACACCACCCGGCAACGGGCTGACGAGCTCATGGCCGAAGCTCAGCGCCTGCAGCAGGAGGGCAAGCCCGGCGAGGCTCTGGCGCGTGCGGACGAGGCTCTCTGCGAGCTGCTCACGCTCCCCAACGGGTATCGCGCACAACCGACCTACCTGGACTACCTCGCGGACCTCATTGACGAGGCCGACGACCTCGAAGCGGCGATGCAACTGTTGGATTACGATCTGGAGCCGCCCGAGGAGCTCGTTATCCTGCCCCCGATCGACATCATCGGCGACGAGGACGGCAGGGATGAGGTCCTTGTGGACAGCCCCATTCCCGAAAGCGACTTTCCGCTGGTCCTCAACCGCACCGTCGAGTCCTTCATCGAGGCCATGACCTCGTCGGGCGAGTACAACCGGCGCATCGAGATCGGCCTTGGCCGCGCCGGCACATATCTGCCGATGATCCGAGCAGAGCTTTCGAGTGCCGGCCTGCCGGAGGATCTCTCGTACTTGCCCCTCATCGAATCCGCCTTCTCCCTGAAGGCCTATTCGCGGGCGCGAGCCCACGGCATGTGGCAGTTCATTTCCTCAACCGGGCGCCACTATGGCCTGGAGATCGGGAGCCTCGTGGACGAACGGCGCGACCCGGTGCGCTCGACCGAGGCGGCCGTGGCCTACCTGGGAGATCTCCACCAGCAGTTCGGTGACTGGTACCTGGCCCTGGCGGGCTACAACTCCGGCGCGGGCAACGTCCGCCGCGCCATGCGGCGTTCCGGCAGCAGCGACTTCTGGACGCTCCGCCGTTACTTGCCGCGCGAGACCAGAAACTATGTTCCGGCATTCATCGCCTCGGTAATCGTCGCCAAACAGCCGGAAAAGTACGGATTCCTACCGGTGCAGGAACAGCCCTGGCAGTACGACACGATCGAAGTCCCGGATGCCCTCGATCTGCAGCTCATGGCCTCGAAGACGGACCTGTCTCTCGAAGAGTTACGGGAGCTCAATCCCGCCATTCGACGCGATCTGACACCTGCGCGCATGACAACCACCCTTCGTCTCCCCCTCGGCTCCGCTGCGGCGGCAGAGGCCGTGCTCGCCTCCATCCCCCGCGACAAGTGGGCACCACGCATGATCCATACCGTGCGAAAGGGGGACTCACTCTCGACCATCGCTCACCGCTACGGTTCCAGCGTCAGCGCCATCCGCCAGGCCAACGGGCTGCGCGGCAGCCTCATCCGTCCGGGCCAGACCCTCGTAGTGCCACGATTCGGCAAAGGGGTGCAGACCGCCAGCAGCCAGCCTATTCGGAACAGCGACAACGGATCCTATGTCGTGCAATCGAATGACACACTGTGGGACATCGCACGCTCCTTCTCCGTTTCGGTGGACAGCCTGTGCGCCGTCAACGGCCTCTCCCGACGAAGCGTGATCCGGCCCGGCCAGCGTCTTGACCTCCCCGACGGTTCGAAGCCGGCTATGTCCACGGCATCCACGACATCCACGGCATCCAAGGTGTCCACGCCGTCATCCTCCACCTACACGGTGCAAAAGGGTGACAACCTGTACGACATCGCCAACAGCTTCGGCACTTCGGTTTCGGCGCTTAGCCGGGCAAACGGACTGAGCGGTTCACGCATCTATCCGGGAAAGGTCCTCCGCATTCCCTCCTCGACCGGCAGCGTGTCCACACCCAGCCGCATCGCCTCGGCTTCTACCACCTACCGGGTCCGCAAGGGCGACACCCTGTACGACATCGCCCGCCGATTTGGAACCTCGATCACGGCCCTGCGCCACGCCAACGGGCTCAGCAGCTCCCGAATCTACCCCGGCGACATTCTTCGCATCCCGCCCTCCCAGGCCAAGGGCTGATCCCGGGCCCTGAGGGAGAGCCCGATCCAACCAATGCGGTGTTACAATTCTTCGCTCCCGCAACGGGGGTGGAGGGGAGCGGATGTCCCAACCCAGTAAGATTGATCCCGCCTTTGCAGAGGCCTTGGAGACCGAGAACTGGGATCGCGTGGAGGAGCTGTGGCTCGAGGGTCTCGACCGGACTCCTACCCCGACCCCGGAGCTGCTCGAGGTCCGGCGCCTGCTGTGGAAGGCGGGGAAGAAGGGGCTCGCACTGACCCTCCTCGAGCTCCTCGCGGAGTCGCTGGAGGCAGCCGAGGACCCCACCCAGGCGTTGGCGGCGCTGCGGGAGCTGACGCGGCTGTCAGGATCGAAGCCCTCACCCGAGCTTCTGAAGCGACTGGTCGCGAGCCTCTCCGCGGTACGCCACGACTGCCCCTCCTTCGAGGCTGTGCTCGAGCGTCATCCCATTGTGTCCGCTCGACGTCCCCTGGACGACCTCGATGCGGCGGAGTGCTGGCTCAACCACGATCGTGGAACCGTCGTCGAGGTCGTGGGTCAGGGCGTTGGCCGGGTCGCCGAGCTCAACCTGGAGCTCAAGAACATCAAGGTAGATCTCGGCGGGCGGCGTCCCGTCTCGGTCCCCTTCGGCGCCGTCAAGCGATACCTGCGCCCCTTGCCTGAAGGAGATTTCCGACGCCGCAAGGTAGAGGATCCCGAAACCCTGGCCGAGTTCGTGGCCGACGATCCCGGGGAGGCCCTGGTCCAGCTGCTGGAAGGCCTCACGGAGCCGGCCGATGTTGCCGCCGTCAAGGCTTCCCTCGACGGCATCCTGCCCGCGAATCGGTGGACGCCATGGTGGACGCAGGCGCGCAAACACCCACGGGTACTCTCCTCGGGGTCGGGGTCCCGCCTCCGCTATGCGGTCAGCCGCAGCGCGGAATCCGCGGGTGAGACGTTGCTCGAGGAGCTGCGAATCGCACTGCCTGAGGAACAGCTGAAGATCGCCCGCCGGCTCGCCGAGAGGGACCGCCGCGGAGCCGAGGCGGCGGCGCAGGTGCTCACCCAGTCCCTCGCCGAACTCGAGGTCCCGGATCCCGGTTTGGCCTGGCAGACCTCAGGAGTTCTCGCAACCCTGCCCGGAGGCGCCTCCGCCGCGCAGGAATGCCGCGCCCGGTTGCTCGAACGGGCGGAACCGCTCGAGCTCTTGTCCGGAATCACCGACCGAAGCGCCCGCGCCGAGGCGTTGGATGCCCTGGCGGAGACCCGCCCCGACGATTGGGCCACAATCTGGGGCGAGTGGTTCCTTCATGAGCAGAACGCCCAGGTGTTGGGCACCATCGCCATGAGCCTGGAAAAGAACGGAGACGGCGAGCTGCTCGATCAGGCCCTGGAAGCGATATTCCGAAACCACACCAGCCACTCCGGGCAGTTCCTGTGGGCGTGCGAGGCGATGACCGAAGAAAACCCCCCGGAGGCGGTGGCCAGCCGCATGACCCCTTCTCTTCTGGAGAAGATTCCCGACACCCTGACCCGCAAAGAGTACTCGCCCTTTCGCGGGCGGGCGAAGGCCCTTCTCGACGGCGGACGGGTGGTGATCCGCCTGCTGATGGAGTCGGCCAGCTCTCAGCAGGCCACCCGCTTCAGCCAGCGGATCGCGCGCATCAGCGCAGTGGAACCCAACCGAGCGCGGCTTGTGGAACAGGCGGCCCAGCACCGCCGGGAGGACCCGGCAGACCACATCGAACCGCTGTTCGTTGCCACCCGCGCCGCCGTTGAGGCCAAGCGTGAGGAGCTGCGCCAGCTCCTCGAGGTGGAGATCCCGAAGACCCTCAAGGGCATCAACGCAGCGGCTGCCGAGGGCGACCTGCGAGAAAATTTCGAGTACCACATGCTCCGCGATCGGCAGGAGCTGCAGTCGGCACGCGCCGCCAAGATCCAGGAGGATCTTTCGGTGGTCCGCATCCTCGAGCCCGGCGCCGCCGACACATCCACCGTCAACATCGGCACGGTGGTGCACTTCGACGGGAAAGGTGACGAGCCCCAGGCGCCGATCACCATCCTCGGCGCCTGGGACTCGGACCTCGACCGCCGGATCTTCGCCAACGGCTCCGATTTTGCCCAGAAGCTGCTCGGACGCACTCCCGGCGAAGAGGTGGAGCTGGCGGACGGAAGGGCAACGATCAAGCTAATCGAAGCCTGGACCAATTCTTAATTCTTAATTCTCAATTCTTAATTCTTAATTCTCAATTGTTCCAAGCCGGCAGGGTTGGCCGCGCGAAATTCAAAATTGAGAATTCAGAATTGAGAATTGAGAATTATTCTGGTTGGAGCAGCTCGATTTCCTCATCGGTGGGCTGAAACAGGATCGCGCCGACGGTCCCCGGCCCGGTGTGGGCGCCGACGACGGGCCCGATCTCGCCCTCGAGCATCTCCACAACCTGGAATTCCTCGTTGAGGAGATCCTTCAGGCGCGCCGCCCACTTCGGAGCCGATGCATGGGCGAGAGCGACAAAGGACGGTCGTCCGTCCACGGCCTCCCGTCTGAGAATCTCGACGAGGCGCGGTTGTGCCCTGCGGCCGCCACGCACCTTGTCGACCGGCACGACCTCCCCGTCGACCATGCCGAGAATCGGTTTGATTCCGAGGATGTTGCCGATCAAGGCCCGCGCCCCGCCGATCCGGCCCCCCTTGCGCAGGTACTCCAGCGTGTCGACGATGAAAAGGAAATGCAGTCGTTCTCTTATGTCCTCGATGCGGGTCGCGATCTCGTCCGCCCCCAGGCCGCATCGCGCCATCCGGTCGGCAAAGACCACCAGCATTCCCAGCCCGACACTGGTCGACTTCGAGTCCACGATGCGAACCACCGGCGTGCCGAGCCCACCGGTTTCCTCGCGCAGCCTCCCGAACTCCTCCGCCCCCTCTTCGGCCGCCTCCTCCGCGTTCTGCGCGGTGAGCGATTGTCTGCGGGAGATGTGGATCGAGACGATATCCCCGGAACCCACCAGCCGCCGATAGGACTCCAGGAACTCACCCTTGCCGGGCGGGCTGGTGGAGGGGAAGACACCCTCGCCCATCATCGAGTAGAAAACCTCAGGCTGGAGGTCGACACCGTCCCTGTAGACAGTCTTTCCGAAGATCACCGAGAGCGGAACCACTGTGATGTCCCGGCTCCGAGCAAAGGAGGGCAGCAGATCGCAGGTGGAGTCGGTGACCACGTGCAGGGAGGTTTCCGGTTCGTGGAGATCCACGACCCCACGATCCCTCATTGACTCCACGACTTCGAGGACCTCGATATCCGGCAGCTTGACCAGATCCAGCAGGTCCGCGAGGTCGGCAACCTGCTGGATAACCGACAAGACCTCGCGCTCGGCGGGGCTGAAGTCGAGATTGAAGAACTCCGCCCCCAACTTCAACTCGAGACGAGAGCTCAGCGGCGGCAGGCGTCGAAAGGCTTCGTCCAGGCGGATCCGTTCCTCGACCGCGTCGCTAACCAAAGTCGGCAGGTCCTCCGCAATGACGCGCTCCACCATCGGGTCCTGGATGCGAACCACGAAGCCGCCGCGGTGGAGACCGGCCACGCGGTTGAAGGCCTTGCGACCGTTGAGACCGCCCCAGTGGGCATCGATGACCTCGCCGTCTTTCACCCAGATCCCTACGTCAGGCCCGACATCCATACCCACATGACCTGACAGCTGGTTCCTCTCGAGCACCCGCAAGAGATCACCGATGTCTGTGCGGGCGAGCTCGCCGTAGAGCACGTCGAGCTCATCGCTCACCTCGCCCCCGATATCCCGGGCGAGCAGCAGCAATCGAACCTGGAACAGGAAGCGCCCCGGATCGACCTCGACCGAGGGAAGATAGTGAAACTCCCCATCCGAATTGTCCTCGGGCAAGACGGAATCCTCTTCACCGAGAACCAGAAAAGGAGGGATCGAGAGGCCGGTAGCCGCCAGCCGGGAGTAGAGCTCCACTGGTTGGAGACCGGTGAGTCCGGAGTGCACCACGACCAGGTCGGGATCGAGGCCCGCGGTGAATCGCAGGGCCTCTTCGCCGTTGACCGCATTGACCACCTCGTAGCCACCCTCATACAGTGCAAGGCCCAGGTTGCGACGCCGTTCGTCGTCGCTGTCCGCAACCAGCACGGTCGAAACCCGGCTCATCAAACTTTCCTCCCAGACAGAAAAGTATACATTGTCGGGCGCCAGGCGGAGGGACGGATGCCGCCCGACAGGCTAAACTCTCCCCATGGCGCACCACCTCCGCGGGAACGCTCTCTATCTCGGCCTCCGGAGTTTTCTCGGTGTTGGAAGCCTCCTTCCCCCGGGGCTCACCCGCGCCCTCGGCAGATCCATCGGTCGCACGGCCCTCAGGTTCTCATCCAGAAACAGGGCCCGCCTCCGCACCCACCTGGAGATCGCCTTCCCCGAGCTCGATCAGTCGGACCGGGACGCGATCATGTGGGCCAGCGCCCGCCACTTTGGCCTCCTTCTCGCCGAGGTCGCCTGGCTGTGGCGAGCTTCACCGGACGATGTCGAGTCGTTCTGCGAACTCAAGGGTGCGGAGCACTTCCTGGGAGCGCTCGAAGGCGGCCGCGGTGCGATTATGATCACCGCCCACTGCGGAAACTGGGAGCTCCTCAGCGCCCGCCTCCCGGTCGGCGGTATTCCGCTGACGGGAGCCGTCCGCCAGCTTGATGAACCCCGCCTCGATCGTCTGGTCACCTCCATGCGAACCCGCTTCGGTACCGAGATCGTGCCTCGCGGACCCGCCGCCGGCCGTCGTCTGGCCCGTGCACTGACCAGGAACCGGGTGGTCGCCCTTCTCATCGATCAGGACATCCGCGATGTTCCAGGGGTGTTCGTTCCCTTCTTCGATCGTCCGGCGTGGACGCCCTCCGGGGCCGCCACGCTCGCCCTTCGCCTCCGGTGTCCGGTGATCCCCGCCTTCATCCACCGGCGCCCCGACGGCACGCACAGGGCCGAGGTCCACCCTCCCCTGCCCCTGCCCACCACCGGTTCCCTGGAGTCCCGGATCGAGGAGCTGACCGCCGCCTCCACGGCCTGCATCGAAAAACAGGTTCGCGCCCACCCCGAACAGTGGGTGTGGATGCACAGACGATGGCGTACGCAACCGC
>Ga0209013_10001821_pt1 | contig 19589 bp, 16 predicted proteins | sample Cruoilmetagenom2_FD_187291 | JGI IMG/M metagenome (GOLD analysis project Ga0209013, IMG submission 187291) | Oil polluted marine microbial communities from Coal Oil Point, Santa Barbara, California, USA - Sample 2 (SPAdes) (version 2) | ecosystem: Environmental > Aquatic > Marine > Oil seeps ...
ATATAGAAGAAACCGCTGCCGGCATCCAGGAAGCAGCCCGTTTTGATCGCCGAGTATTAATTGAAAAAGGAATTAATGCGCGGGAAATCGAATTGAGCGTGCTGGGCAACCAGATTCCTCGAGTTTCAATCCCGGGAGAAATCAGGCCAACGGCGGAATTCTATTCTTATGAGGCCAAGTACCATGATGACAGCTCGGAATTACTTATCCCTGCTCCCATCAGCCAGGAACAGGTTGAATTATTGCAGGATTATGCTCTGAGAGCGTATCAGGCAATAGACTGTGAAGGAATGGCCCGGGTGGATTTTTTGATGGACAAGGAAACGGATGAGATATTCCTCAATGAGGTTAATACCATTCCTGGTTTTACACCCATCAGTATGTATCCCAAACTGTGGGAAGCCAGTGGATTGACATATGCGGAATTGATTGACGAATTGATTAGGTTGGCTTTGGAACGGAAAGAGGAAAAGGATCAGTTGGTTAGAAAATATGAGTTTGAGGCTTAAGACAGGCTATGGCTAAACAAATCAACACCAGAACAGAGAGAAGAGGTCAGTCCAGGAATTCCCGGATAGATCGGCAGGGATCCTCCGCTGTAATTTCGCGCAGGACACCTCCAGTTCTTTCTCGCAGTGAGATTGGTGTTAATACTGTTGCAGTAGATAACAGGTCAATACCCCGTCGTCGAGTGGATGTTGCTATCCCCTCCGGAGCGGAAATCCGCCTTCCCGCTATGCCTTCTGTCCACAATAAATGGCGAGTGCTTTCGGGTGTGATAATGATTAGTTTATTAATGGGCTTGATTCTGTTTACTAAATCAGGGCTTTTCACAGTAACAAATATCGAAATGCAGGGATTGGAACGTTTTACAGAAGGAGAGATCGCCCAGGCCATCAACATTACTGGCTCATCGATATTCTTCATCAACCCCGAACGTGTAAAAAGGGATTTGCAGATTACGTATCCCGCTCTATCTGATATTGACATTCAAGTAGGCTGGCCGGCTTCTGTCTCAATTTCTCTTGTGGAGCGTTATCCTGTCCTGGCCTGGAATTGGGATGGTCATGTCCGATGGGTAGATAAAAATGGGGTTGCTTTTGAACCCCTGGATGAGGGATTAGATGTCGTTCAAGTGAAATCGGCCATGTTGCCGCCAACAATAAAGGATCGTTTTGTGGATCCCCGCTTAGTTAACAGTGTAGCAGCCCTGGCAGGGTATATTCCAGAGAATGTGGACTTGATCTATGATACGGATCACGGCCTGGGATGGAAAGATGCCCGGGGATGGATCGTATATTTTGGATTTAATGATGATGATGCAGAGAAAAAGATGAATGTATACCTATCGTTGGTGAATTATCTGGATGGTAAAAGGATCACCCCCGGGATGATTAATGTTGAGTTTATCGATTCGCCTTATTTCAGGATGGAACAATGAGTACGCAGGACGCACCGATCATCGTTGGTATTGACGTAGGCACAACAAAAATCTGCACCTTGGTAGCCCGGGTGGAAGCGGAGAATAAATTCCGCATTCTGGGCGTTGGTATTGAGCCTTCCCGAGGTTTACGGAAGGGAGTTGTGGTTGATATTGCCTCTACATGCAAAGCCATCAAACGTTCTATTGATAAGGCAGAGAGAACTTCGGGATTGGAAATCACTTCTGCCCAGGTAAGTCTGGCAGGTTCGCATGTTTCATCAATAAATAGCCATGGGGCCAGCGGAGTCACCGGCGGAGTGATCGATCAACATGATGTCTTCCGGGCCCTGGATGCAGCCAAAGCGGTTTCTATTCCTCATAACAGAGATATTGTCCATGTCATTCAGCGAGGTTTCAGCGTAGATGGGCAGGACGGCATCCATAAACCGATCGGGATGCACGGTTATAGGTTGGAAGTAGAAGCGCATATTATCACTGCGGCCTCAACCTCGCTTGATAACCTGGAGCAGTGTGTCAACACAGCTGGCGCAGAGGTGGAAGCTTTTGTGCTCAATCCCCTCGCATCCGCTGAAGCTGTATTGACTGAAACGGAAAGAGAAATGGGTGTAATGGTCTGTGATATTGGTGGTGGAACGACTGATATTGCCATATATATCAATGGTGACGTCTGGCATACCATGGTGATGGGCATTGGCGGTAACCTGATCACTTCTGATATTACCCACGGGTTGAGTCTGTCCATGGAACAGGCAGAAAAAGTCAAAATTGAGTACGGGCATGCCATCCGGTCAGAGATCAGCGAGGATGATGTTTTCCAGATACGTCCCTTTGGGGATGAAACCTTGAAAGAATATCGCCGACGAGATTTGGCTTTGATCATTGAAGCCAGGGTGGAGGAATTATTCAGTTATGTGATCCAGGAGATAAAACGCTCCGGTTACGATGGATTATTACCTGCAGGTATGGTGCTGACAGGGGGGTCAAGTGCCTTACCTGGAATCAGTAAGTTTGCCAGGAAGATGTTCAATCTGCCGGTCCGAGTCGCCCAGCCAGAGAATTTGTTGGGCATGACCGATCAGCTTTATGATCCAGCGTTCGCCACGAGCGTTGGTTTATTGGAATGGACGGTGTTAATGAATACGATATCTTATGAAAAGGATAGCTACCGTAAACAAATTCACCAGGACAATATCAGCTGGAGTAAAGTTTCTAATTTCCTTAGGCGCTTACTGCCTTAACAATGACCTAGCAACAGGAAGAATTTTAGTAAAGAGGAGAATACTATGGACCCCATCAAAGAAACAGAATCATTTGCACGAATAAAAGTAGTTGGAGTTGGTGGAGGCGGATGCAACGCTGTGGACCGGATGATCGATGCCGGTTTGACCGGGGTTGAATTCATTGCTGTCAATACCGACGCGCAGGCCTTATTGCGTTCAAAAGCACCAATTCAGGTCCGGGTAGGGGATAAACTGACCCGCGGACTGGGTTCGGGCGGCAATCCTGATATCGGGCGTGGATCAGCTGAGGAATCTGCTGATGATATTTACAGCGTCTTAAAGGGTGCCGATATGGTCTTCATCACTGCCGGTATCGGTGGTGGAACAGGAACTGGAGCTTCTCCGATCGTAGCCCAGGCGGCCCGAGAAATTGGCGCACTGACGATTGGTGTGGTTACAAGGCCGTTCACCTTTGAAGGCAACACCAGGGTGTCAACTGCGGATCAAGGTATCTCCGTCCTGAAGGAACAGGTGGATACTCTTATCGTGATCCCCAATGACCGTCTGCTGCAGATCGCAGATAAACGAGCCAGTTTGCAAGAAGCATTTATGATGGCTGATGATGTTCTGCGACAGGGTATCCAGGGCATTTCCGAACTGATAACAGTGCCTGGTTTGATCAACCTGGACTTCGCAGATGTCCGCTCGATCATGTCTGAGGGCGGTGCTGCCTTGATGGCTGTTGGTGAAGCCTCCGGGGAAGATCGGGCTGTCAAAGCTGCCGAACAGGCAATGTCCAGCGATCTGCTGGATATCACTATTGATGGCGCCCGGGGCATCCTCTTTAATGTCACTGGCGGCACTGATCTGTCCTTGTTCGAGGTCAATGAAGCTGCAGCCATTATCAAGGAAACAGCCCACCCCGAAGTGAACTTGATCTTCGGTGCTGTGATCGATCCTTCCATGCAGGATAAATTCCGCATGACAGTGATTGCTACGGGTTTTGAAACAACCGGCATGCCCACAAATATCATGCAGATGGCAGGACGTCGCTCCCGAGTGGAAAACCCTGTCGGAAATGAAAAAGAGGATGAGCGGGAACTGGAATTTGTGCCGCGTTCCTTAAATACCGAGAACCTGGATATTCCGACTTTCTTAAGGAATCGAAATCGCAATCGGTAAATGAATGGGTGCCTTGAAAAATGAAATAGTTGGATTGGGTCCAAGAATTCTCTTGGGTTTGTATTTACGAGGATATCCACCCTGAACTGGTCTCCTCCTGGTAGGGTTGGATGTTGTCTGGTCATGTTCTCCTGCTGAATTATCAGCAGGAGAACGGTTTTAATAGAGTCGCGGTTATTGGGTGGTATTCCCTAGTGAGGGATGCTGATGTATGCTAAAATCACATTGATTACCATTCAGATAGATCAGGATTATACAAATGAAATGTCCCTATTGTAAAGATGATGATTCTAAAGTGCTTGATACTTCCCATGATAAACGGGGAGGGACTCGCCGCCGAAGATTATGTCTCAGCTGTGAGCAACGGTTCAGCACTTATGAAAGGGCCATCCTGGATACACCATTGATTGTGAAACAGGACGGTACTCTAGAGGAATTTAATCGAACAAAGCTAAGTAGGGGAATCCAGATCAGCTGTGACAAACGCCCGGTTTCTGCTGCTGATATTGAGCGCCTGATTGGTGATGTAGAATCTGACCTGCAGGCGATGGGTGAAATTGAAGTTTCATCCAGAGTTGTGGGGGATATGGTGATCGATGGGTTGAAGGAAATGGACCTGGTGGCCTATGTTCGGTATGCGATCGTATACCTGGGGTTGGAAGATCTCAATGCCATCAGGGGAGAAATTGACGCACTGCTCGAAGGGTAGGAATATTATCATTAAGAGTCAAGCCCTCTCATGTTGAGAGGGCTTTTTGTTATATTGTTGGGACTGAGTCCTTCCAGAAGTACTCAGTTCCTAAATCAATGTCCTTTTTTTATCCGCAGCCGCCGCCAACCGGAGCTCGTTTTAGGTCTAGTTTGATTTTCTTTTCATATTCGAGATGATATTCATCGTGATCGGGATAGGCAGCCGGGCAATTCGATCCCAACGCGGCGTCGAATTCATAATGCAATTCTTCTTCTCCGGCTTCCGTAGTATATCCGCAGAAACCTTCTTCATAGGGTGTCGCAAAAGTAGCCAGCCAATTGTTGATCCCGCCGCTTAGGATATACACATTCGGGACCGCCTGGGCGGTCAATGTTTTCCAGATCTCAGTAGAGGTCACTTCGTCGTTGCTCATCACTACAAACACTGTATTGGCCGGCATAGCAATAAAATCATCTATCGTTTCTGGAATTTCTGCAGGTGTGATATTCTCGGCGTCAAGTAGGTGGAACAGGTTATAGTCGGCTTCACTTCTGACATCGATCATAACCAGGTTGAGTTTGTGGTCATGAAATGTATCCAGCAGCTCGCCGGGATGGATGTATACTTCTCTGTTGTTCAGGTCGTCTCCACGGACTGATTCCAGTTTATTCCAACGGTCTGCAGTGGTGGGTTGGCCGATAATAGCGATTACAATGGCGACAATAACCAATACGCCTGCACCATAATAACGGGCTTTGGGGGCTTTTTTTGGATCCTTATTTCCGTAGATCTTTTCCAGTTGTTCTCCACCCAAGAACATGAATAGTGCCATCAATGTAACAAGGATGACAACGATCCCGGTTGGAAGATTAAAGACATCCATCAGGGTTAGTCTGCCGTAGTAGCTACCATTGAAGAAAAACTTGTATAAATCAACAGTCTCGCCAAAGATGAAAACACCAACCAGGCCGCCCAAGACAAAGAAGATGCCATCGATCTTTAACGTTGCCAGTGCGACCAGCGATGTGCCGGGACAAAAACCTCCCAGGATGAAACCAACACCCATGATCAATCCGCCAACAATACCGGACCAAAGATATGTGGGGTTAACCCAGATCAGATTGTAGTCCAACAGCCCAACTGCGGAACTTAGGAACAGCAGCAACATGCCCACAACGATCGCTGTGAAGAATACTTTGAACACACGCAGATCCTTGAAGTAGAACTGGGATGCCAGGCTGGGGGAGTGATTAAAACCAGAGATCTCCAGAACATATCCGAATAGGAATCCGATCATTAAAAAGACCAGATATGTTAGAGGTTTACTGAGTAAGGATTCTAGATGAAGGGGAAAGGGTATCATTATTTTCTCCTATTAATTCCAAAGCCTGCGAACAAAATAGGCCAGGGCGTAGGCACCACCGAAGATGGAAAACATTACCACCCAGCTGCCGGCGGAAAGTGTGGCCCCACCAGAAAGAGCTTGACCGGAGGTGCATCCACGAGCCAGGCGAGCGCCGTATGTGAAACAGATCCCACCCAAGAAAGCGAATAACCAGCGGGTCTGATTGGATATATTGGGACCTTTATGAGTTTCAAATTTGGTCCGACCGTGGATCACTCCGGAAGTGAATCCGCCGATCAATACACCTGCGGTCACAATCACGATCCAGCTGTCCAGAGGATTTCGCTGCCCGCCAGCCATATTGATCAGATAAGGAACCTGGTCGATATGTCCGGGAGCAATGAGATCCTCAACAAAGGCGGCAATTCGGCTGAGACCGCCGGAAGCGCCCAATCCATTGCCGGTGATGAAATAAGAGGCAAATAGAACCATGCCCAATAAGACACCACCAAGATAAGGATTCGCATAAGGCTTGGAAGGCCTGTTGAACAGATCCTTCAAACGAAAATTCTGTTTTTCATGTTTTTGATTTTCTGTCATTTCTATTCTCTCTTTTCTAGGCGGAGTTTATTATCTGCCATTTTCTTACTTGGAAAATACAATCGATTGAGATTAACTCTCAATGTCCTCCCAACCGGTGATCATAGCTTCAATGCTGGAAACAGCGGTATGACCGGTTGTAGTGAGGTAGACATGCAGGATCAGAAAAGCACCAAACAGCCAGGCAATGATGGTATGGATTGGAGCCAGGATTGGCAATCCTCCCAGTCCTTTCGCTAGACCAGGCCAGCGTTGTAAACCCCACATCAGGGCGCCGGTGATGCCCTGAAGAGGCAAGAGCACATTCAGTAGCCCGATATATGTGATCTGCTGGAGGGGATTCAGCTTCTTGTCAGTTGTTTTTTCAAAGGGGTGATGTTCACCTTTGAAGATCCCCAGCAGGTAGTATTTGATTTGTACAAAAGTACGGTCAAAGAAACCACGCGGACGAGGAATATACTGCTGGATCTCTCCTGTAGCTAGATGGAAGAACAACGACAGGAAAGCATTGACAGCAAGAATAGCTGCTATGATGTTGTGGACCAGGACCATATTCCTGAAGTTCATAAAAGCGAACGAATCAGGCCTGTGGATTATGAATCCGGTCAGCAGCAGGATCACAATAGCCGCTGTTTGCAACCAGTGCCACATGCGTTCATAAGCTCCGTACATATACACTTTCTTAGTGGGTTTGTGTGAAGCAGGATTGCGGGAAGAGAAATAGATTTTTAATCCACCATGGGTCATAACGCCCAGGAAAACAACAGCGCACAAACCTAAACCGATCCAATCCAGCCAGACCAGTCGATTGTGGCCAAAGACATACAGCGATTCTGCCGCTGCTGCTGGATAGTAGTATATTTCTCCATCTTCGCTGAATTTGATTTCGCCATTTAGATTTCTTTCGGTTCCTGTAACAAAAGCCGGTAAAATTCCTCCAGGAGAGGCAGTCGCTAATCTGATCGGCTGAGTGATCCGAGATTCATCACCGTGGCAAGCAGTGCAGTCATCCAACGCCCAATCTGCACTGGCAACATCATGATTAATACTGTAGGGCTGAGTCTCTCCCGTAATCCGGGGATTGGAAAGTCCAAGTAGAGCCAACCGGTCTCGCACAAACTCTTCTTTGGCCTGGGAATCGATAACCATTTCTTCGGCGGTCAATTCTCCATCGTTGTTTTCATCAAATCTCAGGACAATTCCTGGATGATAGCCGCCATTTTCGTAATAGGCGGCTTGCAGATCGGCCAGGATCACAGGACGGGGAGGATCACCGTATGCCCAGAACCAGGTCGTGATCAAGTTGTGGGGCGCTAATCTCATATTCCCGTCGATATCAGGGCTGGGGATCAATACTGGCTCAAAGCCAACCAGCAGAGAACCCATAGTGTTTACATCACCCTCGGACCCGCGGCATTCTCGCCGGGGAAGGTTTCCGGGCAGTAATACTGTCCAGTCATGGACCTGGTTGCCCGATGAATACATTTGAGGAATGTGGCAGGACTCACAGCTCAGAACGTCCAGATGGCTGTCGAGGTATGGCAGCCATTCGTGGGAGCTCCCAACTTCATGGCAGGACTCACAGGTCCTCATTGTGTCATTAAGTTCAGGAGCGACGTAACTTTGGGCGCTGTTGCCCCGAGCAAATTGGTGCAAAGGTTTTTCCAGGTATTCACCGATCTCGACCCGGCGGGGATCGAATAATAGGTGATCTGGTTTGGATGCCTCATTTTCCTGGTAATAGAGGGGGTTATTGATCGAATAGTGGCAATCCACGCAGTTCAATAAGCGCTCTGCATGTACATCCCAGGATCGATTTAGAGTTTCTTTGTTTGCCAGGTTCATCCCTGAATCGGACATCTTCTGGGGTGAGATGATCTGGCCGGTAGTGATCGTGCTCCAGCGTTCCGGGGAGCAGCCGAGTGTGACCAGGGGATCCTCAACGTTATCATGTACAAGACCGTGACATGCCCCGCAGTTATTATTGGTTGGATCTTGGATTTGGATCGCTTCTGGAAGGATTTCCATGTCCTCGTCAAATAAGCTTTCATTCCAGGTATAAGAATCCTCGCTCATAGTAATAATACCTGACTCGATCAAGGTAGATGTGTTGACCCATTTGAAATTCCCGCTTTGCAGGGCGTCTGCCCGAGCATTATTGTCTGGACTCGGGATATGGCACAGGAAGCAGTTCATTTCAACTGAGCCAGATTTATTCCAATCCCAACGTTCCAGATTACCGGTATCAGGATTGACAATATTGGTTTCCAAGCTGGTGCTGCTATAAGGCAGATCAGCCAGCAATTCTCCATTTTGGGCATATATAGCAGGACCGCCTCCGACATGGCGTAATCCGTAGAGTTGGATCCATGCTGGAGTGGTCAGGTCTATCCTGTCATCACCCTGGGGTGAAAGGTAGCGATACTCAATTGAGTTCCAGGACCCAAATACGCCCGGGGAGATATCCCAGGGCCTTTCCGTAACTGTTCCGCCTGGTTGGGAAATATCATTTAATCCAACGCTGACATGGTAACTGTGGTCAGCAATGAATGTAGTGTCATGACATGCCCCACAGGTATTCATGGTGGAAATAGGATTGCCTGTCTCCAAGACATTATTCCCAGCTTCATCGAGGAAGGGGAATGAGGGATGCAGTGGAGAGGCTTGTTCGGTTTTTTCCTGTCCCGGGCTCGCCCAGACTATTCCCCGGGTCAGAAAGACACTGCCCAGGATGATCAGGAAAGAAATTGCTGTTATGAGGAGCAATTTATTATATTTGTTGAGTCGTGTTATTTGATTGCCCATTTCAACTGCATCCTTTATTAGGGTCGATAACTATTGGACTGGAAACGGCCGCCCCAATCGATCGGATCACCATAATATCCCAGTGATTCCCAATCCATCCTGCCTTCAGGGCCGTGGCATTGGTTACAGGTCAGGGCTTCTGTGGCTGCTGTGACCATGTGAGTGGTTGGCCAATACATATCTGTTTCAGTGAAACCATATTGACCACTGTAATCCAGGCCGGTGATATCTGCACCGAGCTGAAGGGCCAAAGCCCAATCGAATTCGGTCCAGAAACCCCCTTCGCCAAAGGTTTTTGGCTGGAGAAGGATATTATTTTCAGTATCAAAGGGTTGTTTCGCAAGGTGAACTTTGAAGGGGAAAACTTTTGAAGAATTGTCTGTGATATCACCTGCTGGTAGATTTATGTGAATCATCTGATCCGGATCGATCGTATCTCCCAGTATATACCGTTCGGCAACGCCGCCGTTGTACCACATGTATGTCGGAGTGAAGTTACCTTCGTACACAAAACTTCCTTTGATCTTCAAATATGTGTGAACGCTTTCCTCTATCTCGTCGCTGCCGGCTGTGGACCAATCCCAATACATCTTAGTTGCATCGCGAGTTGCCGCATTCGGAATATGGCAGGTCTGGCAGGCAACTGACTCAATGTGAGCATTGATGCGATCATCTTCATGCAGTTCTTCGGTGTGGCAATCAACGCAATAGATTTGGTTGGCATCATCAAGACTAACAGAGATGGATCGTCCCATGATATTGTGACTTTCGGTCTGGTGGCAGTCGGTGCACATAAAATCATGTTCACCCATGTGGATATCAACATTGGAAGGCGGGAAGTAGAGGGTTTCATCCAGGTCACCATGTTTTACCGCATTGCCACCGCCGCCATTAAAATGGCAGCTCCCGCAGTTTTCCCGGGTTGGAGCGGCGACACTTTGGGCGACTTCCAATAGGTTTACACCTTCAACAGGTATCCCGGCTAACCCCTTCACATAAGTGCCGGTATTATCGTGGCATGCCAGGCAGTCGACTGATTCTTCCTGGCTGAAGTCAAAATTTGCATCTTCCCATCCATAGCCTGCATGGCAGGAAGTGCAGCCAGGCCAATTTCCCTGGATTCCGATACAGAAATTGTTAATCGAGTTCTTTTTCCCGACTGTGACGGTGCTATCTCTACCTTCAAGTTGATAAGGTTTGCTTTCCCAGGTCCAATGTGCTGTTGCCATGATTTCCTGAGCTGAATCTTCGTGACATTCCAGGCAGGCACGGGTAACTTCTTGACCCGTTTCAAAAGGTCCTTCTATGATCGCTGAATGATCGGTGTGGGGGACTTTCAAGGGTACGTTCTCCCAGGGATCCGAGCTAACTGCCTTTTCTCCCCTGGGGAAGAAGATCACAATTGAGATCACTATTATAAATAGGATAAAAACGGCACCAAATATCCAGCTGAATTTGGATGGTTTCATAGACTACCTCTCATTGGATTGGTTTTGTTTGATAAGATCAGCCTGCTGTGATAACTGGTCCAGCATGACCTCGCGGAGCAGATCCAGAGCTTGTATAAAACGTTCATCAGTCAGGGAATATATCACCTGGGACCCATCGCGCTGAGCCTGGATCAAACCCCTCTCTCGGAGGACTTTTAAGTGGCGTGAAGCCGCAGATTGACTGATACCCACGATCTCCGCCAAATTGTTCACATTGAGGGGTTTTTCAGCTACAGCATAAATCAATAATATGCGGTTAGGTTCTGAAATTGCAGAGCAGATCCTGGCATGCAGTTGATTGATTTCTTGGGCTAGGGAATCACTGTTCATAGGCATATATGTACATACAGGTATATAAGATTGTGAAGATTATAACAGGTTGAATAAATCGAGATAGTGACAATTGTCACATAGTGTTAGAGGCTGTGTGACAACCGAGGGGGGGAAAATATGCACAAATTTAAAAGAAAGGGGAGAGGATAGGGATTAACAAGAGCCGATCAGAGATCAATGTCTTGTCTAAGATCTATTTTATTCTGGTTTTTTCCTGGATGTTGGCACTGGCTGAGTTTACAAATTCCCAAAAGGCTTCTCTGGCGGCAGTTGTTAACTGGGTTTTATCCTTGACAATATACATACTCTGTTTAATTTCGATATCTTTAATCGGCACGGAGACTGTTTTACTTATCCTGGATGAGATTGTGGTGGAACTAAAACTGAGCCCAAGACCTTTATCTACAGATAGGGCAATAGCTTCTGGGTTATCCAGTGTAAGAAAAGAATCGAGCTGCATGAGTGATTGGTTCTTAGACGCCAGGGCTTCGTTGACTTTCATATAAGTCAAGGTATTTGTTGAGGGCAAAATGTATTTTTCTTCCAGGAGTTCTTCTACTTCAATATTTTCACGTTTAGCCCAGCGATGATCCTTGGGGGTGATTAGCATGATCTCATCTTCTAGGAGAAATTGGGCTTGGTAGCAAGGCTCAACCACTGAATCTTGGTTTGTGAACAAAAAGTGCATATCCCCGCTCCGTAGAGAATCCAGAGGAACACCACAATTTATCGTCTGGCAAGCTATGTTTACTTCGGGATACATTTCATGAAATTGAGTAAAGATCTCCGGTAGAGTGTATCTACCTGTCAACGCATTGCAGCTGATGCTGATCTGACCTTTGATATGTCCTTTAAGCGAAGACATGGCTTCATTAATTCTAGTGCTCTGAGTGACGAACTGTCGGGCCATAGGAATTAAAACTCGGCCGGCATCAGAAAGGATTAACGATCTTCCTTGTCTGATAAAAAGTAACTCATCGAAGTGTTTTTCCAGGGCTCGGATATGCTGGCTGACACTTGGCTGACTCATATGCAGACGTTCAGCAGCCTGGGTGAAGTTCAGCGTGTCAGAGGCAACCAGAAATATGTTAAGTTGGTGGGCATCTAGCATTGGATTCTCTTGAAGGATGGTCGATAATTTATTAGTAATCATTATTATATCCAAAAGAAAAAATTATAGGTAGCTGATTTTGCCCTCTATTTTCAAATTCAAAATCAAAAAGGAACGGTTTTCCTTGAAAATCTCATCCTTGTTGTTAAGAATAAACGCTTCAAAACATTTGAAGCGTTTATTTAGTCTCACGAACCTCAAGACAGACCTGGTTAATGCGCTGTCTCTTCGTCTTTGGGGTAGATTGGCAGGTACTTAATGCCAAAACTGAACGCCAGCAAAGCGTAAGCGATAATACCCAGGGAAACTATGACCTCGTTCCAGGTAGGCAGGTAGGAAACAGTGATTAAATTGCCAAGGACACCTGGGGACCACTGCGGCGGAGCGATCAATCCAGAGAGGGTTACGTTCCAGCGATTCACAGTCACACCAGCGATGATGGCTCCCAGTGCCAGTATCGTGTAGCGGTCATTTTTCCTGAATTTTGCATTTAGCAGAATAATGGCCGGGACAATACCACCCAGCACGATCTCGATCCACCAGAAGGTCTTGGTATAGGGTGTAGTAGATTGCAGTAAGGCCAACGCCTCGGCTGTGCCGGGAGAAGAGCTGTAATAAGAGGTCGCAGCCCAATCCCAGATTTTCAAATACAGATATGCCAACAGGGCATAACCGGCGAAGCGGGAGATATCATATTGCAGCTCCCGGCTGATAATTTGACGTCTGTTCAGTTTGCCAACCAGAATGGTTAATAACAGGGTCATGGATATCCCTCCGGCAATAGCGGAGAGAATGAACATCACTGGCAGGGAAGGTTTGTACCAGATAGCCCGACCAGATAACACACCGTAGGTAGCACCCAGGGATGATTGGTGTAAAAGAGATAAACCTAGACCGATTGCGGCAAATATGGGCGACGCCTTGTGGATCAGGTCGCCATACTTTCGAAGATTAGGCCAGCGATCAAAGAATTTGCCCTCGAGCAGGATCGGCAAGAATTCCAGCACAAGCACTATGGAATATAAGATCACACACCATGTGATTTCCCATAAAACTGAGTGAACATTCCAATAAACCAGTGGATGCCAGAACCTGTCTGGCCGGCCGATATCCATGGCAAGGGCAAGCATGGCGGATGTATACCCAAGGAAACCCACAAAAACAGCGGCTCGGGCGATTGGTTGGTATTTTTTAATCCTGAATAGGTATACAATTGCCGAGAATGTGAATGCACCAGCTCCTGTTGCGATTGAACTAAGATCCTGGGTGATCCACAGGCCCCAGGGAACCTGGTCGGATAAACCAGTCACATGCAGTCCCTTGACGAAAACACGGATAGCGCCGAATACTCCGACAGCCAGCATCAAACCCAGAATACCGATCCAGATCCACCAAGCCCGTTTCTGGCCTTCTTTAGGAATGGAAAGATCAAATTTAAACATCTAGACTTCCTCCTTTTCAGGGCGCACATAATGAACTTTGGGTTTCGTTCCAAAATCCTCCCTCAGCTGGAAGGTCTCATTGTTTTTTACAAATGCAGTGACGGGGCTTTCCGGGTCATTGTGATCGCCGAAAATACGGGCATTTACTGGACAGATATTCACGCAAGCGGGAGTGGCTTCCCTGTCAATTCCCGGTGTTAGTCCTTGCGCCAAACCACGATCGATCCGGTGGCTGCAGAAAGTGCATTTTTCAACCACACCCCTGGAACGGCGCTCAACTTCCGGCGATCCCCAGGTGGGATGGTAGGGATTTTCCTTTTTGGAAATTTCCCAGTTAAAGCGCCTCACATCATAAGGGCAGGCAACTTCACAGTAGCGGCAGCCGATGCAGCGTTTATAGTCCATGGTGACGATACCATCTTGGCGCTTCCAAGTTGCGCCTACTGGGCAGACTTTTACGCAGGGTGCTTCATCACAATGCAAACAGGGACGGGTCATGAAAAACTCTGTCCCGCTTTCCGTTCTTTCGGGATGGCCGACATTCCAGCGCATATCATCTTCAGGGACATCGTTGGTTGCCTGGCAAGCCCAAAGGCAGTATTGACAGCCTATGCATTTGCTAAGGTCGATGGCCATACACCAGTTATGGGCGGATTCCCCTTCTTCTCCATGGGTTTTTTCGCCAATACCTTGGATCGCGTCTGGGGACAGCGGTCCTGAGGTGATCAGCTGAGTGACCAGAGCTGTTGCACCCGTCAACCCAGCAATCTGTAAAAATTCTTTCCGTGATACCAGTGATTTCTTATTCTTGGGTTTTCCAGAGGCTCCCTTCTTAGAAATCATTTTTCTCTTCCTCCTCATCTGACCGGCTGCGGAGATTCTGGCCCACGAACCAGGCGGTGCTTCCGCCCAAGACCAGGCCGATCATAGCGCCCTGGAACAAATTGCTTACACGGCTACTGGCAAGGGCAGTTTCCAGGGTTTGGATACGTTGGGGATCTGTTAGATTGTTTGCTTGATCGGTTTCTGTCAGTGGCTGAGCACCTTCAGTACTTGCTTGCTCTTCATCTGTGCCAGCATGGAATGTGGCATTTGCTGCTCCGTTTTCATAACCAGGGAGAGTAAACCCTGCGTGCAATGCGTCTGTGTGACAGGCAACACAGGTTTGGGGTGAAATTGTGAACCCATGTCCAGTTGGAACGATGCCGTCTTCAGGGGTAACATCAGGCTGAATTACTAGAGCATGGCAATCCACGCAGCCAATATCTTGTTGAACATGGAGATCGTTAAGGTAATCACCCATGCTGTCTTTGTGACAATTAATGCACAAATCATCATGGTTATCAAAGAGAGGTTGCTGGCTGTGCGGGTTATGGCAGTCCATACAGTCAACGTCACTTGAGGCATGACCTGTGCTGCGCCATTCGCTCAAAGTTGTAGTGTGGCAAGATCCACAATAATAAGTGTCTACGATAGTTGGAACCACCTGTTCAGGGTGGTTATCTGTGACAGTACCATGGCAAGATTGGCAGGAAACACCTTCGGTTTCATACTCACCTGTGGATGATACGAAATTGGTTGTATGGCAAGCCAGGCATGTTTCCGGTGTGCCCAACCCGATCCATTGCTCCTGGAAAACTGGATCATCATAAGCGTGAGCATGAGGACTATGAGACCAATCATCAGCGACATTTCTATGACATTTAAAGCAGTCGTTATCAGTCAGTAATTCTTCAGGAGGATCTTCACCTTGGGTGTTAGGGGCTGCAGAAACCAGCCCTGTAAAAAGGGTCATTGCCAGCACTCCAACTATCAGACCGGTAACTAGGGCGGGGGTGAATCTTCTTATCTTCATTTTTTGAGACCTCTCTTAAAAAGTAGTATCTTCTTCTTACTTGTGAATGTTAGCACAATTTTCATCACAATAAGTAATAAACACACATGTAGTAGATAGCATTTACTTATCATAATTATAAGAAGATACTATAAATAAATGTAATACAAACAGCTATTAAGCAATGTAATTGCTTATGTATATGTTATAATCCCGCTAGTGAAAAATTTAACAAGCCCCTTTATACCTATTTTTACAGGAAGTTGAATGAAAAATAAGGATAATGCACACTTTTTTAAAGGAATCTTGGTCTTTGTAATGATGATTGGGCTTTCTTGCTGCCAATCGCATTCGACTCCTGCACCAGATCCTGGAGATCAATTTGTTACTGCCACCTCTGAGAGTACTGCCAGCATATTACCTTCAGTGTCAGCAGAAACAGACCTAACAGCAGAAGATCAAGAAACTGAAATTCCAAATGAATGCTTAATTTGCCATTCTGATCAACAAAAACTAATTGATACTGCAAACCCCGTTGTTGTTTTGGAAAGCGAAAGCTCCGGAGAAGGTTGAGGGGGAGAGGTGGCTCCGTTGGAGCCTTGGGAAAAAGTTCTTGTTGAAGCTGAAGCTTTTCTGGACACAATCCATGGTTACATACCATGTCAGGAATGTCATCAGGGAGAGCAGTCGGCAGATAAAGAGGTTGCTCATACAGATCTGATCTCTTATCCAAGTGATAATCCTGATAAAACTTGTGGCGAGTGCCATCCAAATTTAACGACATTTGCAGATAATAGTTTACATGCCCAACTTGATGGGTATTGGACTGTATTGGAAACTCGTGGAGTATCCCAGGATCACCCTCCGGCCCAAGAAATGTTCGGCAACCATTGTGCTGGCTGTCATGCTTCTTGTGGTGATTGTCATGTGAGCCGCCCCACTTCTGTAGATGGCGGATTTATTGATGGGCATGTTTTTAATGCGGAACCTTCCATGACCAACAACTGCACTGCCTGTCATGGCAGCCGGGTTGGCAATGAATATATGGGGAAACACGAGGATCTGAAAGCGGACGTCCATTTCCGCCAGGGAAGAATGACTTGCGTGGATTGCCATACCGGTCATGAAATGCATGGAGTAGAAACAAATTGCCAGGATTGCCATGAAAATCCAGAAGCAGATGTAATTACTCCTTCTGACCATCGTTATGATGGTTTGCAGTTGCCCAGTTGTGAAAGCTGCCATGCTGAAGTTACAGCAAGCAATGATGGAATACTTCTACATGAAGAACACAATAGCAAATTATCTTGTCAGGTTTGCCACTCGATCTCCTATACAAGTTGTGATGGCTGCCATGTTTCATTAAGTGAATCCACAGGCTCCCCGATATTCGAGACAGAAGGTTCTTACCTTGGCTTCTATATAGGAAGGAATCCAATTCAGAGTTATACCAGACCCTATGAGTATGTGCCAGTTCGGCATGTTCCTATTTCAACCTCGAGTTTTGATTATTATGAGGCAGGAATGGTGTCAAATATATCCGCCAAAGAAACCTGGGTCTATGCCACTCCCCATAATATCCAAAGATTTACACCCCTAACAGAAATTTGTGAAAATTGTTCTCCAGCAGATACTTGTACAAATTGTCATGGAAATAGAGAGATATTCTTAACTATTGACAACATAGCTCCTGGAGAAGTCAATGCGAACCGCAACGTTATTGTTGATGTAATTCCTTCCTTACCATAATAGGATTGAGGGATTTTTAACCAATGGGATCAACCCATACCTTAAGGAGAGTAAAAATGAAGAAAGTTTATCTAATTTTGACCCTGATCATCCTCGCCAGCATGGTGCTAAGCGCCTGTGGCGGACAGGCTGAGCCTGTGGTCGAAGAAGCAGTACAGGAAGAAATCGTGGAGGAAGAGGTTGCCGAAGAACCGGAACCCACCGAAGCACCAGCAGAGCCCATGGCTGCCGGCCCCGAGGTCCTTGATGGCGTATTCGGCAGCATGTTAGCCAGTATGTCAGGATACAACACACTCAAGACAGCTGATGGGCTATTGGCTGAAATGGCTGAAGATGTACCTCCCTTCATCCTGGACGTTCGCACTTTGGACGAAGTGACTGAAACCGGCCATATTGAAGGCGCAGCCTTTATCACTTTGACTGAGTTAGCACAGCATATTAACCTCCTACCCTCCCTGGACACTCCAATCGTGACTTACTGTGCCGGTGGCTGGCGTGCAACCATTGCCATGACTGCTCTTTACGGCATGGGGTTTGAAAACGTACGCGCTTTCAAAGTTGGCTATGCTGACTGGAAAGACGCTGGAAACCCCGTCGTTGATGGATTACCCGAAGTAGTGGCGTTAAATGCTGCTGATGTTGATGAAACTCTACGTCTTGCTGCAGATGCCTACCTGGTAGGCGTGAAGGATCATGGCGTAAAGTGGGGCATCACCATAGCTGATGACCTTAATCTGGCTATTGGTGATAACGCTGACCTGGTCGTCATTGACGTCCGAAAGAAATCTGAAGTTGACGAAAAAGGTTTCATTGACGCTCCCAACTGGATTCATATCCCCCTGGAAAGTTTCGTTGATTCCAGCGCAGAATGGCCGGCAGATATGAATGCACCTATCGCCATTTATTGCGGAAGTGGACACCGCTCCACCATGGCGATGACCATCATGTTCGCATACGGTTATATGGATGTGACCAGCCTGTCCGGTGGATTTGGTGGCTGGGCTGAAGCTGGTTTCCCCGTTGCTGGCGGAACTGGTGCTCTGGATGCCAACTATTCCGGGATGCTGGAAACCATGGTTGGCTACAATAAGATCAAAACTGCCGATATTCTTCTAGCAGAAATGAGTGAGGATACTCCTCCATTCGTGTTGGACGTTCGTTCAGCTGCTGAACTAGAAGATGGCGGATACATTGAAGGCGCTTCTGCCAACATTCCTCTGGATGTTTTGGCCCAAAATTTGGACCTGCTGCCTTCCTTTGATACTCCGATCGTGACCTACTGCAAAGGTGGCTGGCGAGCAAATATCGCCATGACTGCCCTGCATGCCATGGGCTGGACTGATGTTCGAGCCCTGGGCATTGGTTTCCCGGTCTGGGCAGAAGATGGATACCCGGTGTCAGAGGGTCTTCCCGAAGCAGTGGCTCTGAATGCTGCTCAACCTGATGCAGGTGTCGTAGCCAAAGTGGATACTGCTCTGACCACAGTAAAGGACCTCGGTTCTCACTGGGGTATTATGACTTCTGACGTTTTGAACACAACTCTGGTTGAGAATTCTGACCTGATATTAATTGATGTTCGCAAAGTCACAGAACTGGAAGAGAACGGCGTAGTTGGCGCTGTTGACCAGGAACTGATTACTATCCCTGTGGAAGAGTTTGTTGCCAGCAGAGCTATGTGGCCGGCGGACAAAGATGCCGAAATCGTAGTGTACTGCGGCAGCGGCTGGAGATCCACCATGGCTATGGAAATGATGCTGAGCTATGGCTACAGCAACGTCACCAGCCTGAGCGGTGGATTTGGCGGCTGGGTGGATGCGGGTTACCCGATTGTTGAATACGCAGCACCCTAAAGATACTCATTTACTAGAGTCAGAAACAGGCTTCCAGAATACCGGAAGCCTGTTTTATTATAGGAAGATATACAGAATGATGTCTAAATATGGCTATGGTAAGATTATCTTACACTGAAACTAAACAAGGATAAAAATGGTAGATTTTCTGCGGATTGAAACTTTTTTGCATGCCGCTGAGAACCTGAATTTTTCAGAGGCAGCCAGGATCCTTCATTTATCACAACCCACTGTTAGCCATCATATAAAAACCCTGGAAAATGAACTGGGCGTGACTTTGTTTGAGCGCCAGGGCGGCACTATTAAACTTACTGATGCTGGCAAACTGCTGGTTCCCTGGGCCAGACGGGTAATGCGGGACTCCAATGATATGCAGGAAATGATGGAATCTCTTAAGGAAGGAATGGCTGGCAATCTCCAGATCGCCTGCAGCACAACGGCTGGAAAATATGTGCTTCCACAATTGGCAGCCCGGTTTTCGATCATGCACCCC
>Ga0209013_10001822_pt1 | contig 19588 bp, 17 predicted proteins | sample Cruoilmetagenom2_FD_187291 | JGI IMG/M metagenome (GOLD analysis project Ga0209013, IMG submission 187291) | Oil polluted marine microbial communities from Coal Oil Point, Santa Barbara, California, USA - Sample 2 (SPAdes) (version 2) | ecosystem: Environmental > Aquatic > Marine > Oil seeps ...
TTGTGTTGTTTCAACAGCTCCGTCTTTCATAGAAGTAACACTGTCTTTTGCATCTTTACTCATGCTGATCATCGCATCTTTCATATCTTTAACCATTGAGTTCATATCGAAATCAGAGTCGGCCTGTACGCTTGTTAATAATGCAGCTACCGCTACAGATGTTGTAATAAATTTATTCATTGTGAATCCCTTTTGTTTTGAATACGAAATAATATCAAAAACTATATTAATAATAACTTAAAGTAATAATTAGCATGTGCTATGCGGGTAGTATCTCTAAAACTACTTCACCCTGCTCACACTATAACCCTTACGCTCAAAATGTTCTACAATACTCTGCTTGCCTAAAAAATGCATCACACCAAAGGCAAAGAGGTACCGTTTTCTCGGCTGTTCTTTAAGTAAGCGTTCTATCCGTTGCGCCATCCGTCTGTTTCTATCGTAGAGAAGTACCTGCATAAACTTCTCTTCAAATTTTTTATACTTCTCTATGGTGAACATAGTCCCTTCTATGAATGCCATCATCATCTTTTCATCACCCCGAATATAAAGACTTTTCATCTCCTCCATAAAATCACTGTTCTGCTCAAGATAATCCAGTGTAGACTCCAATCCCATGATCTGTTCGTTTAAAGAAAATGTATCCATGGCACTGACCTGCTCTTCTATGGTCTCGATGCCGCCCACACCTTTGTTCTTATGCTGTGCATAACTGTAGATCTCAGAGTCTATAGCCTGCAGCATAGGGTACTTGAGTTGATTTTCCAACATAGAAGCCACGGCAGAGAATGCCCAGACTTTCATAGCATCAAAAGGTGCGAGGGTCAGTTGGGGATTGATCTGCCTGAGGTAGTTTTCCGTTCTTTGGTAAAGCGGTTTGGGGATGATCTCCTGAAGACTTTTATGATCACACCTCATCATCAAGGCAGTATTCTTCATTTGCATGCTTGCATCCATAGGGATCTCAGTACGTACCTCATCACTCTTGTCTATGGCAGTTTTAAGTGCGTTAGGAAGCGTTTGCATGAGAGGATCACCCAGGTGCATCGTCCCAAAAAGATAAAAAGACTGCTTCCCTTTTTTTACTTCCCATAAAAACGGATCCTTTATACCCTCACTTGCTGTTGCCAAGACCGTAAGTGTCAGTAAAAGTGTTAATAGTTTCAAAAGTTTCATGTTCGTCCCTCTTTCATTTTTAGAAGTATAGACAAATCTTACTTCTTTTCATCAATATCAAATAGCTCGTTCCTCCTGCTTATACAGAGGGTTCTATACAAAAACAGTTTTTATTATCTTCATAGCTATAATCCAACTTCAACTTCAACATCTCCATAATAGTATGCACGATATAAAGTCCCAAACCCAAGCCCTCCCCTTTTCCATCTCTTCCATCTTTTCTGTAAAAAGGCTTGAAATAGCTTTCAATGTTCTCAGTGAACTGTAAACCGTTATTGCGTATGTATAACCCCTTTTTACGGATGATGATCTCCACTTTATGATCCGGCGCATACTTGATAGCATTGTCTATGAGGTTTTTAAGTGCCAAAGGAAAGAGTGTGAAATCTGTATGTATCTGTAAAGGATCTTCCTGGGTGATCTGCACCTGCTTTTCCAATGCTTCTTCATCCATGATCATTAACTCCAAAGCCTGTTCGATCAGATCATTGGCATTGTAGTTTGCAAGATGCAGTTCATAGTTGGAACTGAGCATTTGCTCGATCTTGGAAAACTCACCCAGTAAAAGTTCCAGGCGGTCAAAGACCCCTTCGTAGCCGTCTTTGAGTCTGTCGTCTTCTAAAAAGGCATTGAGTATCTTCCCTTTGCCTATGGGTGTTTTCAGTTCATGCATGATAGTACGCAAAAAAAGTTGACGTGAGTTTATGAGGGACTCCAGTTTTCGCAAGGCATCATCAAAAGCATTTGAGACTTGGGCTATCTCATCTTTTTTATCGCTTTTTACAGAGACGGAGAGATCACCTTCTGCCACTTTTTGTATCTGCTTTTGTAAGGTTTTAAGCGGTTCCAGACTTCGGGTAAGCCAAAAATACAGTCCAAGTAAAAAGAGTAAGGACATGGCATACCCAAACAGTAAGTTCCAGGGCAGAGCAACTGTCTGTTTGTCTAAAAGAAGCAAGTCAAATCTCCGGTGCTGTAAAGAAAGATAAAACCTGTCATGTAGTCTAAGTATCTCTAAATGTCTGCGCAGTACCCGTCTTTGTTTTACTACTTTTGCTTTTCTGCGAATATACCTGACTCTCTTTTCATCCCTGATAAGTCTAAAATTACTTTCTTTCAGATAAAGCTTTACCGTAGCATCTGAAAAGTCAACACCGTTCTCCTGTCTCATACTTTGTCTGAAATGTCTATGTAGAAAAAGAGAGGTTTGCATGTATCTTTTTTCCAGTTTTTGAAAATGCTGGGATCTTTCAATATAAAAAGAAGCAGCAAAAAATGCCGTGAGAAAAAGAAAAGAGACTAAAAATATGATGCGTATTTTGTTGTAAATGCTCACGACAGCAACCTGTAACCTACACCACGCACTGTTTTAAGCTGTATATCTTCACCCAGTTTTTTTCTAAGCCGATTCAGTATGACGGCGAGCGAAGCGTCTGATCCGAACTGAAATACTTCAGAGTCGTAGAGTATCTGCTCTTTTGAAACGGTTGAACCTCTGTGGCGGACCAAAAGTTTAAGTACTGCATACTCAGCAGCTGTGAGATCCAAAGCCAGATCATCCAGAAAAACGGTCTCTTTCTCTTCGTCAAGCCTAAGACGATAAACAGGCTCTTCTATATGGTTTTTTTTATACCGACGTAAAAGAGAGATGATACGCGCGTACATTTCCTGGGGATCATAGGGTTTGGGAAGATAGTCATCTGCTCCCAACTGCAGACCTATGACTTTGTCACTAAGGTCAGAACGCGCAGAAGAGATGATGATGGGGATATCGTATTTACTCACAACTTCTTTACATACTTCCAGTCCATCCATGCCGGGCAAAGTCAGATCAAGTATAAGAAGGTCATACTTTTCTACCCCAGCACTCAATCCCAGAAACGGGTCTTCATAGTTGCTGACTTCTATGTTGTACTGTTTTAAGTAGCTGCTCAGAAGTGATGCATACTCCGCATCATCTTCTATCATCAATATCTTTGTCATGAAATGATTATAACTTTATTTTGATTTTTCTTCCAGAAGTGTCATCAGTTTGACTCTTTGCTCTGCTGTCAAAATATTGATCTTCTTTTCAAACATCGTTGCACGCATTTCTATTCTTTTTTGACTTCTCTTCGTTGCCATATCGATGAAACCCTGTTTATCAAAACCATCCGCAGAGATGAACTTGTTCATACCGGCCACACCGTGTGCACCCTGCATTTTTTCTCTTTGTGCTTTTCTATATTCACGCATATCTTTACGATTTGCCTGCATAGCACTCTTTTGTTCAGCCGTGAGATCAAGTTTTTGATAGATCTCTTTCATTTCTTTTCTCTTATCATGTTTGTTCATCATACCTTTATTCTGCTTTCCACACTTTTCGTGTTTTGGACAGTTCATTCCATTTCCTTTATTGGATGGGCATGCATTTGCTGCTGTTGTACTCAGCAATCCTGTGATAGCTATGATTGTTAATACTTTTAATGTTTTCATGTTAATACCTTCGTTCTTAAATTATCTTTCGACATTGCCATTATGGGGTATGAAGTTAAACGAACATTTACTGAACTATTAACGAATCTTAACGAGAGGGTGTATTTATATAGAAATTATAGAGGGAGTATGGAGAGTATGTGTAAGTATATGGTAAAAACCATATACTTTAAAGTGTTTGTAGCGTTACGATCTTGATGAAGATGAACCACAGAATGAAGCCATTCTGACTTTATAAGAATCAAGCGTAGCTTTAGCCAAGTCATCATTTCTCATAGTTGACTCATACTTCTCTACTTTTTTGCTAAAGATGTTACAAAGTCTTGCATCTTTTTTTCCGTATGACACTGCTTTGCTTTCTGTTTGTGCCGCTACAACTGTTTTTTCTTCACTCTTTTCAACCGTTGTATCACAAAATTTAGATGCTCTTTTTTCATAAGAAACAAGTGTTGCCTCGGCTAAACTGTCTTCTCTCATCGTTGATTTATATGTCTCTACCTTATGTGTAAAGATCTTACATAGTCTGTTATTTTCTTTTGCTGTTTCTATTGCTTTTGTTTCTGCTTCATTTGCAAAACCATTTACTGCAAATATGCTCACAAGAGCCATTATTATTAATTTTTTCATTTGTAATCCTTATGTTAAATATTTGTTTAACTGATGGTAGTATAACACACAAAACTTAAAATAAAATAAGCTTCTTATATTTATAATAAGTTAAACTAATAGACAATAGTCATAACTTTTTTTCATATTATGTTAGAATAATATGAAAAGGATCACTGATGCATACTAAAGTACAACTTACATTGATACGCATATACTTTACGCTGTTGAGTCGTTTATTTCCTTTCCTGGCAGTAGCCTCGGCACACAGACTTTTCCACTATCCTGTCAATACAAAAAGAAAAAACCGTAATGAAGTGGCATTGCCTGCTGCATATATATTTGATATTACCCTTTATGATGACCTCACACTTCAAGGCTATCAATGGGGAAATAACGATCACCCCACAGTACTGTTGGTCCATGGATGGTCTACCACTTCACGAAGCATGAGCCACTTTACAGATATACTGCTCAAACACAACTATCAGGTCATCTCTTATGATGCCCTGCGTCATGGAGAAAGCAAAGCAAAACATTCGGACTTGGCAAGCTGGGCTGATTCTGTACGCGCTGTGATGAAACATATCGGCCCGGTCGAATGCATCGTTGCACACTCCTTTGGCGGGGCAGCGGTCACGGTGGCTTCAAAGTTAGGCTTGGCAACAAGAAAACTCGTTTTCGTCGCACCCATTCACGACATAAGTTCCGTCGCTGATAATTTCGCCACACACCTACACATACCACTGAACATCGTAAAAGAGATGCGTTACTATACCTGGGAACAAAATAAAACACATTTTGAAAAATACGGCACAAACTGGCAGGACATCGTCATCTCTGACTTCCACGTCCCCACCCTCCTTTTTCACGACAAAGAAGACAAAGAAATAGGCATAGAACACTCAGAACAGATCTGTAAAATGTGGCCCTGGGCAACACTGGTACCTACTGAAGGTTTGGGACACAGGAAGATTTTAGATGATGAGGGAGTGGCTGAAAGATTATTGGCGTTTATTCAAAATGAGGAACAACGATAAATGACAAGAATTACAATTCAGTACAGGGAGGCACTAAATGCCGAGTCTTAAAAAGATCCTGATCATCGGCTATGTATGGCCTGAACCAAACTCTTCTGCAGCAGGTTCTCATATGCTGTCACTCTTGCGACTCTTCAAAAAACAAGCGTGGCAGGTTGAGTTTGCTACTCCTGCGCAAACATCTGAACATGCCATAAACTTATCAGACGAAGGTATCACAGCTAAAAGCATAGCATTGAACTGTGATAGTTTCGATGCATATATCACAGCGTACCAACCCGACATCGTCATCTTTGACCGTTTCATGATGGAAGAGCAGTTTGGGTGGAGAGTGGAGAAGAACTGTCCTTCTGCACTAAAGATACTGGACACGGAAGACTTGCAGTGTTTACGTAATGCCCGGCATCAAGCCCATAAGGCAGGACGGGAAATGACACAGGAAGATCTCTACTCAGACATAGCCAAACGTGAAATAGCTGCCATTTTACGTTCTGATATCTCTCTCATTATCTCTGCTTATGAAATGGAGTTACTGGTCAATACTTTCAACGTTGATGCTTCTTTACTTCATTATCTGCCCTTTATGGTTGATTTGACAAAGTGCCCGGTCAAGACCAAACCTTTTTCAAAACGTAAACACTTTATGACCATCGGTAACTTCCGTCATGCACCTAATTGGGATATCGTCTTGTACCTGCAAGAGATATGGCCACGCATACGAAAGCAGGTTCCTGAATCGGAACTTCACATTTACGGTTCTTACCCTCCGCCAAAGGCCACTGCATTACATAATCCCAAAACAGGCTTTCACATCAAAGGCTGGGCTGAAGATGCCTTTACAGTAATGGAAGATGCACGTATCTGTCTGGCACCCATACGCTTTGGTGCAGGCATAAAAGGAAAACTGCTCGATGCCATGATCATGCAGACACCAAGTATCACCACTTCGTTGGGTTCTGAAGGCATGCATGACAAAGAACCCTGGGGAGGTGTTGTTGCAGATGATGTAGACAGATTTGTAGACGCCGCTGTAAAACTTTATAACGATGAAAAAGTATGGAGGAAGGCACAAGAAAATGGTACAGCACTTTTACATACAAAGTATAACGCTAAAGTACTGGGCGATGGACTTATAAAAAAGATACTTGAAGTTGAAAAGAATTTAAAACAGCATCGTCTCAACAACTTCACCGGAGCGATGCTCAAACATCACAGTATGATGAGTACGAAGTATATGTCTCAATGGATAGCGGAGAAAAATAAAACTATCCAATAGCCTATTTGGCGAGTTTAGTGGCACAACAACGTTTGTATTTCTGACCAGATCCGCAAATACATGCTGAATTTCGCAACAAGGTTACCTTATCTTCATGGATCTCACCGTCTATGTACTTCCACATATCATTTACTTTTAAAAATGTGGATCTCTCATGATGTAAGTGTTGTTTTCCGTCAAAGATATAATAGGCTTTGAACTCCACCGTATCATCAGAAGAATTGACTATCTCCAAATGCTGCCAAATACTGTTGTCCGCCCAGTCCTGGATGAACTTGAGTTCTTCATCTGTCCAGGTATGGTCATGTGTGGTAGCCTGAAGGTAGTTCACATCACCTAAACAGTAGGCAGAGTAGCGTGAACGCATCAGTTCCAATGCCGTATTGGCCACCCTGTCTACTCTCAATAGTGGCTCACAACACTCAGAAAAATCCAATCCGCTTTTACAATAACACTTATTCATTTTTTATTTACAACCCTATTATATTTTTTTGCATGATACCATATAAAGTTATACTTTTTAGCTATGCCTTTCAATAAACCCGCTCACTGACTCAAACACCTCATCACAGCCCTCATCCGCCAAGATACTGTGTTTTTCCCGCGGCAGTATGAGTAACTTCTTGTCTTTTGAAGAGATACCGTCATAAATGAGCTTGCCGCTCTCTCGTTTGACGATGGGATCATTGTCGCCTTGGATGATGAGTATGGGGGCTGTAATATTTTCCAGCTGATCAGCTACCTTTGTCATGAGTTTTTCCATTTGTGCCACAGAAGCCAAGGGGTGCCTGAGGTAGTTTACCTTGGGCCGTTCCGTGTGAGAGTTGTCTATCCACTCCATGATTCCTTCTGCATGAAGATGGGCTATCATTTCGTTAAAAAAGTGCAGTGACGGTACAACGTAAGAAACACGTAAGTCATGCAGTTTAAGTGCGGAATTGATGGCGATGACCCCGTCTACTCTGTACTGTGCCGCATGATCAAGCGCAAGCAGTCCACCCATAGAAAACCCACCGATGAAGACTTTGCCACATACTTGCCTCATCGCCACAAAAGCACGTTCAAAGTCTGTTTCCCACTCTTCCATGCTGACCTCTTTTAAGGCTTCCGGGTCTGTACCGTGTCCCCGCAATCTAATCACATGTACATTGATGCCTTTAGCGAAAATAGCTTCAGCCAAAGTCCGTAATTCCTTAGGTGCTGCCATATATCCGTGTGACAAGACCACACCTACATCATTTGCTGCATCATAGAATATGATCGGTGCACCTTTATGGTCGTGCGTAGGTGCCTGATGAAAATACATTCTATACTCCTCTTTAAAATACCCCCACTCTCTTTGATGTAAATGTTTGAAGTTATCTTCTCTTAACTCATTTTCACTGTAAATGCTGTTTTCTTTTGCCATATCAACAATGGGTTCTTGCCACTTAATTTCATTTAGAATGACTTGCAAGGTATTCTTGACCCTCACTTTATGGAAAGGATACTCTTTTTCAAGCAGAGACCTGTCAAACAGATACTCACCATCACTGTCAAGGTAGAGTATCTGCTGTTTGATGGCAAGGTCTATGGCTGAAACAAAAGGTTCATAATTTTCATCCAGTATCATTTTAAAAAGTTCATTTTGCAATTCACTGTGTAAATTATAATCTTCAAAATTTCGTAAAGAACGTGCATTCTTATAAATAAGTGTTTTAAGATACGAAGGACAGACTTTTACCGTAGGCATCGTCACTAAAGACAAGATAAAGATATGATCAAAATGTATCTGCATTTGTGAGTAGACTCTTTGCATCATAGTATTGGTCAGTACCTTTCTTTGATCATCTATAAAATTGTCTACTTTCTTTTCATCATAAATATCTCCTTCATTTCCAAGAAGTTCTTCAACATAAGAATCCAGTGCTATGGCTTTATCAAAACGTATATTCATATGGGCATCCATCAAAAGGTTTACCTCTATCTCAAGCTCTTCAAAAAGTCTTGTATTGCGCTGATGCACGAGACTGTCTACCCATGTAAGAAAGCGGTTTTTCCCAGGCCGCACAGGGTAATAGGTAATAGAGATGGGTACAATTTTTATATTTAACTTCGGATCTATTTTCGCATCCTCTATGCCCATCGCTGTACAAAAATGTTTAAATTTCTCTTTTATAGGGTCTCTGGCTCTTGTCTGGAGTATCTTGGCTTTGAGCGCCATCACGGCAGCACCTGTATGCACAGGGCCTTCATACTCTGGAGAGTGGGTGCAAAACTCCCCCATATCAAAGGTGATCCATTTATTTTTTACCATATAGCCCTCAGGGTAGATGACCCAGTCTGCCCTGCCGGAGAGTAGATCTTCCAAGATGATATCATCACGTTTTTTATTTTTATTTGATATGGTTCCTACTGAACGCATAAACCTGCCAAGTAACCCAACAAATACATCATCAGCTGCTAAAGACCTGGATGCTCTGTCATGTTTTTCATACAGCATATGAGGTACCACAAAGGTTTCAAAACGTGTAAAGTGATTGGCAACAAAAAGTACGGGAGAGTCTGGCAGCTTTTCTCCGGAGATGGTAATATTTGCTCCTGATAGTTTTTGAATTATCCCTATAAGAAGTGAAGAAAATGCAAATGCTATTCGCATTATGAAGCCTTTTTACCTGTTTTTGTTTTGTGAAAATAATCATCATGGGTAAAGGAATCAACCATGATGATCTCATGCTGTAAGGCCCTGGCCACTTTAAGAGCCCGTTTTTCACCTTCAGTTAAACGTTCTTCATTTTTCACTTTAGCCAACGCTGCTTTTAGCTCTTGCATTTTATGGGTAGCTTCCAAAAGCTCTCTTATCCGATCTCCCATATAAATATTTCCGCATACACGCTCTCTTACACTGTCATCTTCACACATTGCTGTGGCTATGAGATGCAGACTTTTGTCTTTAATGGTTTTTCCCATGGGGTTCAAACGTGTGTATAATCCAAATAGTTTAAAAGGTATCCCCATCACACCGGAAGCCAAGTTCTCTAATATGCCGCTAAAGGCAAGGTCAATCTTACTGAAAGCATCTTCCACAGCGACTTCCAAAAATGCTTCATCACTCTTTGTACTGCCTTCTACTTCAAAACGTTTTAGTGCCGCAGTAATGAGATACATTTGAGCGAGCACATCCCCGAACCTTCCAGAAACGGATTCTCTTCGTTTTAAAGAAACACCCATCAGCCCCAAAGCCACATCACTCAGGTAAGCAAATCTGGCAGATGCCCAGGCAAGTTTCTGTTCGTAACGTTTCGCTTTACCTTTCAACTGTGCAGTGTGAGCATACCCACGTGTCAGACCCAGTACAAACATCCTTGCCTTGTTGCGTATCAGATGTCCTATATGCGAGAACAACAGGGTATCAAAAGCCTTCACATCCCCTTGTTCCAGTGCTTCTATCTGTGCATAGGCGTAAGGATGACAGCGGATCATCCCCTGTCCGAACATAATGAGTGTACGTGTCATAATGTTCGCACCTTCCACCGTGATGGCAACAGGTGAACCAAAGTAGGCATGCGCAAGCAGGTTTCGAGGACCTCTTGAGATAGCTGCGCCACCCTGTATATCCATCGCATCCATAATGTTTTTTCTGAACATTTCTGTACTCTGGTACTTCATGATGGCATTGGCAACGGCCGGTTTCTCTCCTGCATTGATGGCACCCAGAGTAAAGGTCTTTGCAGCATCCAGCATATAGGTACTGGCACCCAATCTTCCCAAAACTTCGGCGATGCCTTCAAACTTGGCGATGCTCATCCCGAACTGGTAACGTACCACAGCATAGGTTGAAGCCACATAGGCAGCAAGCTTTGAACCGCCTGTACTGGTAGAGGGCAAAGAGATACCCCGACCCACGGCCAGTGATTCCATCAACATTTTCCACCCTTGACCCAAACCACCCTCTCCGCCGATAACATCGTTAATGCCTATGATGACATCTTTCCCGATGAGGGGCGCATTGACAAAAGGTACATTCAAGGGGTCATGTCGTCTGCTCTGATCAACGCCTTTTGTTTTGGCATCCACCAAAGCACAAGTAATGCCCCATTCTTTTTTTCCACCCAGTATCCCTTCGGGGTCTTTCAGTACAAACGCAAGTCCAATGACTGTGGCTATGGATGAGAGCGTAATGTAACGCTTCTCAAAATTAAGCCTGATCTTTGTCTCACCCTCTTCATCTTTAAACAGCACTCCTTCAGACTGTATGGATCCTGCATCTGACCCAGCTTCGGGTTCTGTCAGCGCAAAACAGGGGATCTCCCGTCCGTCAGCCAGCCTTGGAAGATAATGTTTTTTTTGTTTCTTTTTTCCATAATGCAAAAGCAGTTCTGCAGGACCAAGAGAGTTTGGTACCATCACCGTAATAGCCAATACTTGAGAGTGAGACGCCAACTTTTCAATAACACAAGAGTGTCCATAAGCAGAAAAGCCGAGTCCCCCATGCTCTTTGGGGATGATCATCCCCAGGAACTTCTTCTCTTTGAGATACTTCCAAACTTCTTTCGAAAGATCTCTTGACTCAAACACTTCCCAGTCAGAAGTCATGGCGCAGACTTCATTGACTTCATTGTCTATGAAAGCCTGCTCTTCCCCACTAAGTTTGGGATAAGGATTTTCAAAGATCTTTTTAAAATCAGGTTTACCTGAAAAAAGCTCCCCCTCTACCCATACATCCCCTGCTCTCAAAGCTGTCTTTTCAGTTTCAGATATCTTCGGTAACAGACCTTTTTTTTCTATGAAATTAAAGAGGTTTTGGGTAATGAGTTTGACACGTAGTTCTTTACTTAGAAGCACCAAAGCCAAGGCAATAGACGGTATCCACCAAAGCAAAGAGGCATCACACCCCAGTAAAAAAACAGCCAAGGCGACAAACCATATCCACAGAGGCGCTGTAAAATAAGCCAAAAGCAATGCAACAAGAATGAGAGAGAGAATGAATGCCATGAGAAACCTCCTGGAGTATTGATAGTTTATGATAACGCAATGGTTGTGGATTGGGTGTGGAGTTCAAATTTTTGATATACTCTTTGGAAAATATGGTTAGAGTAACTTACATTCAAAAACAAGTATAGTTGCAGACCATAGAGAAGATATACAATTACATATTCCCATAAAAAGTTTGCTCCTTTTCAGCCATTTTTACTAGCAGTTTTGATGCCTCAAAGCGTTCACCAAAAAGTGCTTCAAGCGCTGCAAGACGTTTAACAACTTCTGGAATGCCGAGCGAGTCGGCATAACGCAGCAAGCCTCCTCTAAAGGCAGGGAAACCAGTACCCATGACCATTGCCATATCCAGGTAACGCGCATTGGCTACGATTTTTTCTTCAAGACAGCGTGAGGCTTCGTTGACCATGATGAGAATAGCTCTGTCGAGAATGGTCCGTTTATCCAGTGTCTCTTTAGCACTTTGCAGGCTTTTCAATTTGGGATTGAGAGATCTTTTTTTGCCTTTATGCAGGTAAAACCCTTTGCCTGTTTTTTTACCCAGCCAATTTTCCTCTGTCATTTTTCTTAAAACAGGTGACGGTTTCATTCGTTCTCCGTAAGCTTCATACAGAATGTCTGACACTTTCTGCCCGATATCCAGACCGACCTCATCTGCCAGAGTAAAAGGTCCCATGGGCATACCGAAGTCTTTTAAGACTTCGTCTATGCACTCGACACTTTCACCATTTTCAAACATTTTGGCGGCTTCATTCAAGTACGGCAAAAGCGTACGATTGACAAAGAAACCGGCACACTCTTTTACTTTAATAGGGGTTTTTCCCAGTCTTTTTGCCAAAGCGACAGTTGTGGCCATTGTTTTGGCACTGGTATTTTCTCCGGCGATCACTTCAACCAGCGGCATTTTCGCAACAGGATTGAAGAAGTGCATGCCGACAAAGCGTTCAGGATGTTCGCTAGAAGCAACAAGATCGCTAATGGCAAGGGATGAAGTATTGCTTGCAATGATCGCATCTTCACAGAGATGCTCTTCAAGCTGTGCATAGATCGCCTGCTTGACTTTAGGGTCTTCAGAGACAGCCTCTATGACAAAGTCTGAACCTGAAAGCCCGTCCATCACTGTGGTGTAGGTCACCCTGTCCATTTTCAAAGCGATCTCACGATCGTTCAGACGGCCTCTGCGTTTGATACTTTCAAAATTGGCTCTCATGCCGGAGATGGCTTTGGCAATGCTCTGCATTTTACGTGCTCCCAATCTGACAGGAATATCTCTGTTGATCAAAGCCCAGGCGATGCCTGAGCCCATGGTTCCCACACCCATCACCATTGCCTCTTTGACATCACGGGGTTTGGCACGGGAAAAGGTCTCTTTTTTCAATATTTCCGAAGTAAAAAAGAGTTCTATGAGATTTTTGGATACCTTCGACTGTGCCAAAGGTGCAAAAGCTTCCAGCTCAACTCTTAAGCCTTCATCCAAAGGCATTGTCAAAGTTTTTTCCAATACATTGATAACTTCAAGAGGGGCAGGATAATGACCTCCTGTCTGTTTTAGGACCGCTGACCTTGCCATCTTGGCAATGAGGCTTTTGACGGGGGCAAGACGTTCATACCATTTAATACCCTGACGTGTTTGAGCTACCTTCTCAACCAAAGTATCGGCAAGGATCTCTTTGATAAACTCCTCTTTTTTAAATCCGAGATACCCGCTTGGCACAGAGGCATCCACTAAACCAAGCTTCATTGCCTTGTCTCCTTTGAGGCGTTTGGATGCCGTGATGAGTTCTATGGCTTTTTGGTAGCCGACCAGTTTTGGCAAACGTTGTGTGCCGCCCAACCCCGGAATGATCCCGAGACTGACTTCCACCAGTCCCAAACGTGTATGGTCATCGTTGGTCGCCAGACGGTAGTCGCAGGACAGAGCCAACTCCAATCCACCCCCCAGACAAGCACCGTCAATGACTGCTACCGTCGGGAAAGGAAGATTCTCCAGCCGATTGAAGATCGCCTGTCCCTGACTCAGCTTTTCAATGATCTCTTTTTCATCCTGAAAAGCTTTGATCTCTTTAATGTCCGCACCTGCAATAAAGATGCTATCTTTGGCACTCTCTATAAAAAGTGCTTTGACGGAATTGTCTTTTTCCAACGTTCTCAAGATCTGATCAAATTCATAGAGTGCATCAAAACAGAGTACATTGACTGCTTTTTCAGGAGTATCAAAAACAAGTGTCACGACTCCTCTGTCATCTTTTGTCTGATTAAAATAATTCATTACTCTACCTCCAGTAGCAGTGCAACACCCTGCCCGCCGCCTATACACAGGCTGGCCAGACCACGTTGTTTGCCTCTTGACCGAAGCTCATACAGTACCGTTAAGATCAGTCTGGCACCTGTCATTCCTACCGGATGTCCAAGGGCGACAGCACCGCCATTGACATTGAGCAGTTCAGGGTCTATCCTGCCCAGTGCTTTCTTTTCTCCCAAATGGGCTTTTGCAAAAGCATCTGAAGCAAAGGCTCGTTCACAGGCGATGACCTGCGCAGCAAAAGCTTCATTGATCTCAATGATCTCCATGTCATCTATACTCAGTCCGGTCTGCTTAAACAATTTATGTGACGCAAAGACCGGACCCAGTCCCATGCGTTTTGGGTCCAGACCGGCATAAGCATACTCCGTCAAATACCCAAGAGGCTCCAGCCCCCGTTTTTTTGCTTCACTCTCTGACATTAGAACCATTCCTGCTGCTGCATCGGTGATCTGAGAAGCGTTTCCTGCCGTCACGGTACCATTCTTTCGGTCAAAGAAAGGTCGAAGCTTTGCCAGTTTCTCCAAAGTTTGACCCTCACGGATACCGTCATCATAATCCAGATACTTTCCAGCATACCCATCATAAACCACAGCCATACTCTCCAGAGCAAAACGTCCACTCTCTTTGGCTTTTGCCGCTTTCTGATGGCTATGCAGAGAAAAAAGATCCTGTTCTTCTCTGCTGATACCGAAATCCTGCGCCAGCACTTCTGCTGTACTTCCCATAAGCAGACCGCTCACAGGATCGGTCAATCCGGACATTAACCCCACAATCGGTTTTAAAAATGCCGGTCTGAAACCAAAAAGTGTACGTACTTTATCGAGTGCTGATTTTGACTGTGCCAGTTTCCCAAAAAGCGTGGTCATCTTTTCACTGTAAACCAGAGGAATGTTAGACATAGACTCTACCCCGCCACAAACATACACTTTACCCTCACCTGCATATATACGTGCAGCAGCCGTTGTAACAGACTCCATTCCAGAAGCACAATTCCTGTGTACGGTCAAAGCCGGAGTCGATTCAGGAAAACCTGCCCGCAATGCGATGACCCTTGCAATGTTGGCCGCATGTATAGGCTGTGCCACATTCCCGATGATCACTTCATCTACCTCTTCCACAGCTACAGGAGACCGCATCATGAGCTCTCTAAACAATACCGCACCAAGCTGATCGGCCTGCATTTTTTTAAATTTCCCTCCTGCTCTTGCCATAGGGGTTCGTAATGCTGTCACAATGGCTATACGTTCTTTTTGTTCAGTCTCTTGCGGTTTCATCGTCTATCCTTTACCACATATATGCATAGTATAAGATATATGTGTGCATTGGGCGTGGATTTGGATTAAATTCTACAGATGCCCTTTATACATCTCTTCTATCTCTTCACTGTACACTTCCGTCAAATGTTTTTTTGACAATTTCATAGAGGGTGTCAGGTCACCCGACTCTATGCTGAGAACATCTGAAATCACAGTGAATTTTCGTACTCTTTCCCAGTGATTGAATTTTTTATTAAGTTTGCTTATGAAATGCTTTGTCATCAGGTGAAATTTCTCAGACTCCAATGCCTTGATGGGTGTCTTATGCATCTGAGTTGCCAAGCGACCTAAAAATTCATGTTCGACAAAAAGTAAGGCAACCACATACTGTCTGTTGTATCCCACAATGAGCGCATGTTCAAACCAGCCGTTACTCACCAACTCCTGTTCTATGGACACAGAGGAGACAAACTCTCCGGTAGATGTTTTAAACTGTTCCGTTATTCTTCCTGTGATGCTCACATAGCCTTCTGTATCTATGCTTGCCAAGTCACCCGTATGTAACCAACCCTCCGTATCGATCACGTCAGCAGTTGCCGCTTTATTGTTATGATATCCCCGCATCACATTGGGACCCCTTGCCAGTAACTCACCTTCCGCAGATATCTTGATCTCGACACCTGGGAAGGCTTTACCGCAGGTACCTATTTTATTATATTCAGAGGTATTCGAAGCAATGACCGGACTGCTTTCTGTGAGTCCATACCCCTGATAGAGCGGTATGCCGATATTCAAGTAAAATCTGTATAACGCATTGGAAAGTGCTGCCCCTCCGGATATAAGCATACGCATCCTGGAGCCCAGTGCTAAACGAAGTTTTTTATACACAATATCATCTAAGACCCTATCGAGCAAAGAAGGTTTTTCAAAAGGATCTTTAGTCGTTGCACGGTGAAAGGCAAGTCCCACCAGTCCTTTTTTAATGAATGATCCCTCCATGGCTTTAAGTTTCATCTTGAAAAAGACTTTTTCCAGCAGTCTTGGCACTACGGTCATTACCATAGGGTTTACCTCTTTAAGCAGTACGCCTACATTTTTAACATCATCTGCAAAGTAGATACTCAACTCTCTTGAGAGATAAAAATGCATCACCATACGTTCAAAGATGTGTGCAAGAGGCAAAAATGAAAAAGCCACATCCACCTCTCTGTCAAAATGATAATTCTCTGCTGTGGCACGTATCTGGGAGATGAGATTGGCATGGCTGAGTTCTACACCTTTGGGTGCACCGGAAGTCCCTGAAGTATAGACAATGGTTGCCAGATCATCAGGAGCGATACGTTCAAGCAGTTTATCAAAAAGTCTGGGCCGTTCTTTGTCGATGCTTTCACCATAGATCAACAGTTCGTCTAGTGTTCTATAGCCCTTTTCTCCCTCACCTATATAAATGACTTCTATGCTCTTATCTGCTTTATGAATGAGTTCATTCTGTGCTTTGTTCTCTATAAAAGCCGTATGCATGTTCGCATCTGTAAACTCGAAAAGAAGGTTTTTGGAAGAGATGTTTGCAAAGAGAGGTACCGACACCGCACCAGAAAGCATCAGGGCATAGTCCAGCATCAGCCACTCTGCCGAAGGGGATACTGCTATGGCTACCTGCTTTTGACTCCAACCATAGTCGTAAAAAGCCAAGGTCAGGTACTGTATACAGCGCAAGAACTCACCTTTGGAAAAGACCTTCCATCCGTTTCCTTCACGGTTATGCAAAAGATCTTTTTTGACAGGAGTACTTTCAAGATGTTGGTAAAGTTCTCCAAAATGTCTAAATTGGCTATTCACAGCATCTCCTTCATGTAAGAAGCTAACTGTTCTAGTATAACATAGATGTGTGTATTAGGTGTGGATTAGTCTTTTATGCTAAAATGACATAAAAAACTATGGATGCAAGAAAACATGAAAAAAACAGAAATTATAGAAACACTGAAAGAGAACTACAACAGAGACTTACGCAAACAAGTAGTGAAGACCCTGCTGGCCGAAGAAAAAAAGAGTGACACTCCTGATTATCAGATTATCAATCAAATTTTTTCCTATGTCCTGAAAGAGCTCAATTGGAAAATTGCGGACAATACCAAAGAGTGGGACAATACTCCCCTGGAGATCATGGAAGAAGCATTTCCAAAATTAGAGAGTACAAAATGGTATGACGAACAGATACTGACTGCCGGGCAAATGATAGATGTACTTAAAAAAGATGAAGCTGAATAGATATCACTGCCAGAATGCTTTGACATCTTCTTTTAGAAAAGTATAGTCCAGGAGCTCACAAAGTTTGGTAGGTGCCAATACCTTCCCCACCTCATCACCGGAGAGAAACTCCGTCTTTTCAAAGCCGAATGCTTCTGCATTCTGCGAAAATATCTCTTTTTTTGTACACTGCAAAGGTGCCACCACATCAAAGATCTCATCCCGTACATCCTGTGCTATGATACTTTCTATGATGCCCACGAGTGTTTGAATTGATTGTTCAGAATAAGGTAGTTGTATGGATGAATTTGATCTAAGGTATTCATCAATTTCCTGAGATATATTTTCTGTATCTATGCGATTATTGCTTTCCATATAATCATTGATTACATCATCTTTTGATACATCAAGTCCAAGAAGAAAAAGTGCTGTGAGCATACCTGTTCTGTCCTTTCCTGCCGTACAGTGAAAAGCCACAGGTAAAGCATTTTCGTTAAGTAGTATGGTAAAAAATGCTTTGACTTCATTGATGAAGTCGGAAGAGAATGAACGATACCCATTTCTCATAAATGAGTCTATTTCCTCCATATTGCCCATTTTTAGTAATTCACTTATTTTTTCTAAGCTTAGGTTCCCAAATGAAATAGGTAAATGATTTAACATTGTATCTGAGTAGATTAGATTTTTTTCTCCTTCACCTTCTGTACGAATACGTAAATCTATATATAGTTTTTAATTCACCTGCGATCAAAGTGGATGTTTGATCTTTTGTGCTGAGTATGTTTGAACGCATAATGTCTGTTCTAATTGTCTCTCCAGACTTTATATACATATGTGAAAAGTTTCTTGTATTATTTTGTTCTTTAAGAAGTTCTTTTATTGTATTTATATCCATAATTATTTCCTTGTGCAATTGGCTAGTAAAGTAATTTTACACAAATTTATAATAGTTCAATATTCTTTATGAGATTATTTTAACATAAAGAAATTAACATGAGTAACTAAATTCATCATCAGTAATTTAATTACTATTAAAGAATTATGACGATACAATAGTTCTATTAATCTACAAAGGTATGTCTATGAGTATCAAAACAAAAATGAATGAATTAAAAAAAAATCTACTGCTACAGGAAGCTTCTGTATTTTTTGAAGATGTTGGATATGAAGAGATGAAAGTTGCTGATTTGGCAAAGGTTGCGGGTGTTTCTATTGGTACTATTTATGGTTTATTTGAGTCAAAGGAAGGACTTTATCTAGCTTATATAGAGCATCAGATTCATACATTTAGTGAAGAACTTGAAAGGAGAACAGTTCTTGTTGATGATGCCGAGTTAAAATTAAAAGTTTTTATTGAGTTAAAATTCTCCTACTATACCAATAAATGTGAAGCACTCCAGCATAGTGTAAAAAATAATCCATTCTTTTTTAATGCTTTATATAAAGAGAATGCACATCCTCTTCAAAATATATTCCTTCTTCAGGCTGTGTGCTTTAAAGAGATAAATAAAAATCTTAATGATGACAGTGCTATGGAGATGGCGTATTTGTTTAATGGGTTTTCTGATGGATATGTGAGTAGATGGTTTGAAGTACAAGATAATTTGATGGGCAGGGTTGATGAGGCATGTGAACTTTTTGTTGGTATGGTCAAAGCTTATAATAGATGAGTGAAAAAAAACAAGAGGAGTTGGAGTCGACCAATATTGCAGGGAGGTTAGCAAAAATATTTATTGACCATCCTTTGACATTGATGCTTGGTTTGTTGATCCTTGTTATGGGGTATGTAACCTTGCAAATCTCACCCAGAGAGGCAAATCCGCAGATTGTTGTTGCGGGTGGAGCGATCATTGTTCCTTATCCAGGAGTTAAGGCTAGTGAGATTCAAAAAGTGATTATTGAACCAATGCAGCGAAGACTCCGAGAAATAGAGGGGGTTGAAAATATATTTGGCATTGCTCAAGATGATTTTGCTATTTTGAATGTGCAATTTTATCTAGGAGAAGAGAGAGATCAGGCCAACTTTAAACTTTATAATAGTGTGATGCGAAATGTTGATGCTCTCCCAAAAGGAATTATGATGCCTATTGTGAAGACCATGGATATTGATACGGATATCGCTGTATCTTCTATTGCTTTTTATCCTAAGAATGATGCCGTATCTATGACGGAACTTTATAAAACAGTTTCAAAAATACAAAATAAAATCAATAGAGTTGATAATGTTGCCATA
>Ga0209013_10001823_pt1 | contig 19584 bp, 21 predicted proteins | sample Cruoilmetagenom2_FD_187291 | JGI IMG/M metagenome (GOLD analysis project Ga0209013, IMG submission 187291) | Oil polluted marine microbial communities from Coal Oil Point, Santa Barbara, California, USA - Sample 2 (SPAdes) (version 2) | ecosystem: Environmental > Aquatic > Marine > Oil seeps ...
AGTAGTTCAAGTATCGCAGATCCCACACCGCCTTGTGCAGCAGAGTCAGAAAATACAAACCATTTCTTATACTTGGCACTTAAAGAGAGTAACATCTCTTCATCTAAAGGTTTTACAAAACGCAGGTCTAAAATAGCTACTTGCATCTCTAAAAGTTTCGCTGTTTGCTCTGCTCTTCCTACACCATTACCATATCCTATAAAAAGTATCTCTTCCCCTTCTTGAAGTAGAACAGACTTCCCTAATTCATAGGTTGGACTCTCTCTGTCTTCTGCCAAAAATGCACCTCTTGGGTATCTGAATGCACAAGGATGGTCATACTCTTTCGCAAATGCCATACAGAGTTTCATAGTTGTTTCATTATAAGGTGCAAGCAGTGTCATATTGGGGATACCGCGTAAATAAGAGATATCAAAAGCACCTTGATGCGTTTCACCATCTTCCCCTACGATACCTGCTCTGTCTAAGGCAAAAGCCACACCCAGATCCATCAGTGCGATATCATGGATAACCTGATCAAAGCCGCGTTGCAGAAATGTTGAGTAGATCGTACAAAACGGCTTAAAACCTTCTTTGGCAAGAGGTCCCATAGAAGTCACTGCATGCTGCTCCGCGATGGCAACATCCCAAAAACGTTCAGGATATTTATCTATCACCGCAGACATACCTGTTCCACTCGGCATCGCAGCTGTCACGCCTACGACTTTTTCATCTTCATCTGCAAATTGCACTAAAGTATCAGAAAAAATAGCTGTAGCCGCTTTTGCACCGTTCTTTTTAGGCGATTCCCCCGTTTTAAGATCAAAGGCACTTACACCATGCCAATGCTCTTTGGTTCCCTCTGCTATTTCATAGCCCTTACCTTTTGTCGTCTGGGCATGAATGATAACCGGTTTTCCCAAAGCTTTTGCCACTTCCATGGTTTCGATCAGTGCTTCAATATCATGTCCGTCCACCGGTCCGATGTACTCAATCCCCATCTCTTCAAACAAAATACCCGGGGTGATCAGTTTAAAAGATTCTTCAAATCTTTTTGCCATATAAGAAGCACTCTCAGGTAAATGATCCAATACCTTTTCAACACCGCCCTTGAATCGTTGATAAAAAGAACCTGCCATCGTTTGGGAAAGCAACTTGGAAATAGCACCTATAGGTTTGGAGATACTCATCTCATTGTCATTAAGGATGATCACAACCGGGTATTTTCTGTCACCCAGTTCATTCATTGCTTCATATACCATACCGGCAGACATACTTCCATCACCTATGAAGGCTACAGGAACACGATCTTCCCCTTTGAGTGCTATGGCTTTCGCTGCGCCTACGGCAAGAGAGATAGAGGTGGAACTGTGTCCCGCCACATAATAATCATACTTAGACTCTTTGGGCTTCGTGTATCCGCAGATACCTCCAAATTGCCGTAAAGTATCAAAACTGTCCCATCTGCCGGTTAGAAGTTTATGTGCGTATGCCTGATGACTCACATCAAAGATAAAAGGATCTTTATTGACATCAAAAACTTTATGCATCGCTACGATAAGGTCTGTTGCACCCATCGTCGAAGAAAGGTGTCCACCATTTTGACTGACTGTATCCAAGATCTTTTGTCTGATATCAGTAGCTAAAGTATCAAGTTCTTCTATAGAGTATGTTTGTATATCCATGCTATCCTATCTTTTTTCCATATAAGCTTTCTATATAAGCATTCGTCAGTTTTTTTGCAAAAACAATCTGTGCATCATCATAAGCCAAACCTAAATCTTCAGCTAAATTTTTCAACTCTTTTTTCGTTACTTTGTTCATACTACTGTATGCTGCTTTATGTGGGATAAAATCATCCAAAATAAAAGGTTTTGCTTCCACTTCAGCGGCTTTTACCACTTCAACTTTTTTCAAGCTATGATCTCCGAGAAGTGTTTAAAGAACACATCATTCTGTTTTGCTGTTCCTATGGTGATGCGTATTGCATTCATCTCATAAGAAGCCAGGTTTCGGATGATAACCCCGCGTTTTAGCAAAGCATCTGAAATTTTTGTAGAATCCAACTCCTCATCAAACAAATAGGTAATAAAGTTTGTATAACTCTCAATGTACTTAAACCCTTGTTCATCTGCAAAGGCTTCATAGCGCTTGATCTGTTCTTGATGTAAAGTAATAGACTCAACAACAAAATCGTCATTTTTACACGCTTCTATAGCAACGGCCAAAGAGAGTGTAGAGATGTTAAAAGGAGGTCTCATTTTATAAAGTTCTTCTATAAGTTCAGGTTGTGCGATACCATACCCCACACGCATACCGCCCAAACCATGTGCTTTGGAAAATGTACCCAGATAGATCACATTTTCATAACCCAATAGATCTTTTGGTGTAATAGCATAAGCAGGATCTTTTGCTGCAGCATACTCCATATAGGCACCATCAACTACAATAAGTGTCTCCTTGCCTACAGCAGAGATAATCTCTAAAACATCTTCTTTACTTGTTGCATCCCCTGTTGGATTATTGGGCGTACAAAGATAAATGACTTCCGGTTTATACATACGGTAGGCTTCCATAAATTCATCATACTTATGCTCATAACTGGCTGTTCGGTATATTTTGGCGCCTATCTGTTTTGCATAAATTTCATACATTGCAAAGGTCACTGCAGACATCAGTACTGAAGAATTTTCATCTAAAACTGCCCGTGAGATAAACTCTAACACTTGATCAGAACCTGCACCGATGATGATGTTTTCATCTTCTACATCAAACTTGGAACTTAATGCGTCTTTGAGTTCGAACATACTGTCATCAGGATAAAGATGGGCAATGTCAGCCTTAGATCTGATCACTTTTGATATAGCAGGATTTGTCCCTATAGGATTTTCATTGGAAGCCAGCTTTACCACATCTTCAGGTGCAATACCATAGTCACGTACCACCATTTCAATAGGCTTTCCGGCTTCATAAATTTTAATGTCTCTAAGAACCTTATTAAATCTTACCATTTCTAATTTCTACTTTCTAATTTCTAATTTCTAATTTTCAAACGTCTTCAGTCTCTTTAACATAAGAGCCCAATATTTTGATTTCATTTTTCATTTTTTCCAAGATCGGTTTAACCACTGCATCATCTTTATGTCCGTGAAACTCTATAAAGAAAATAGATTCACCCCCAACAATATGTGACTTGATCTTTGTTAAGTTGACTTTTGCCTCTTCAAAGTAATTCAGAAAGTCCACCAGTGAACCGGGTTTATCTGAAAGTCTTACAAGCAATGAGGTTTTATCATTTCCCGAAGAGGCATTTTCAAAATTTGAAATAATAAAAAAACGTGTTCTGTTGTTTGTGTTGTCTTCTACATTGTTAAAACGGATAGGTAAATTGTTCAATTTTGCCGCAACAGCGGGACAAAGTGCTGCTGCTCTTTCATCTTTAAGTGCAAGCTTTGCTGCTTTGGCTGTAGATTCTACCGGAATAAGTTCTACATGATCGAGTCCAAGATCCTGTAAAAAATCACGACACTGACCAAAAGCGATATCTTTAGAGTAAATTTTTGTGAGCTTTGTGATATCATCATTCACTGTAGCAAACGCCAAATGTACATCTATCATCACTTCTGCAATGATCTTGAGATCATATTCATCCAAACAGTTGATCGTATCACTCACGATACCGTTAGAAGAGTTCTCTATAGGAATGACACCAAACTTTGCCGTACCTTTATTGACTTCACGGAATATACCCTCTATTGATCCCATAGGCAAGTATGCAGACAGCGCACCAAACTTGCTTTCTGCAGCCTGGTGTGTAAAACTTGCCTCTGGTCCTAAATAAGCTACCCCTTCAGGCAGTTCAAGGTTTCTGGCCACAGCGAACATTTCCAAAAAGAGTGCATCTATGGCATCCGCGGTCAGCTTACCGTCATTCTGGCTTTTAAGTCGATTTAAGATGGCTTGTTCACGTTCAGGGCGGTAGATAGGTGCACCGGTAGTATTTTTTACTTCTCCTACCTGATGTACCAGTTCCATACGTTCATTATAGAGTTTCAGTAGTGTATCATCAATCGTGTCTATCTTTACTCTTAGCTCATCTAAAGTCATAAAAATTTTCCTGCTCTTTTACTTTAATTTTCTAAATACTCAAGTTCCAAACGTACCTGGTCTTCATAGGTTTCACGTTTACGTATGAGTCTATCTTTACCGCCTTGAAGTGCCACTTCTGCAGATTTTGCACGTGTGTTGTAGTTGCTTGACATAGTAAACCCGTATGCACCTGCTGAATGAACTACAATGAGATCATTGTGTTCAAGCGGTGGAAGCGGTACATCCTTACCAAAGAAGTCACCACTCTCACATACCGGTCCGACTACGTCTGCCGGTGTTTTCTCCGCATCCGCGTCTTTAAGCACCGCTTCTATCTTATGATATGCGTTATAAAGACTTGGTCTGAGAAGGTCATTCATCGCACCATCTACAATGACAAAACGTTTGCCGTCATTCACTTTTTCATACAGCACCTTAGTGAAAAATGCCCCTGCATTGGCTACCATGTAACGTCCCGGTTCACAAAGCAGTGTGACATCAAGACCTTTGGTCGCTTCAAAAATAGCCTGTGTATATGCCTCTGCTGCAATAGTGACTTCATCATCATAAACCACACCTATACCCCCACCCACATCAAAGAATTTAATATCGATTTTGATCGCTTGGAGAGAACGTACCAGGTCTGCTACGATACCACAGGCTTCACGGATAGGAGAGAGTTTTGTCAATTGTGAACCAATGTGAAAGTGTATCCCCACAGGGTTTAGGAACTCTGATCTGTTCGCATAGATATACATACGTTTGGCCATATCGATCTCTACACCAAACTTATTTTCATGCAATCCTGTTGAAATATAAGGATGTGTCTGCGGATCGATATTTGGATTCACACGAATAGAGATACGTGCTTCTTTTCCAAGCTCTTTTGCTATCATCTCTACACGTTTCATCTCTGCTTCACTCTCAAGGTTAAGAAGCAGGATATCATGTTCTAGCGCAGTCTTGATCTCATCATCACGTTTACCCACACCTGAAAAAATGATCTTATATTTATCCACACCTGCTGAAAGTGCTCTTTGCACTTCACCGATACTCACACAGTCAGCACCTGCACCAAGTTTTGCCAAGTGTGAAATAACAGAAAGATTTGAGTTTGCTTTTACTGCATAATTGATAATAGATTTCTTACCCGCAAAAGCATCTTTTAACGTCGTGTATCTATTTTCAATATAATCAAAATCATAAATGTACAAAGGCGTACCATATTTTTCTGCCAATGCTTTAGTGTCAATATTCATGTATTATCCTAAATCTACCTCTAAACGGGTTCTATTTTATGGTGATTTTATCTAAATGTTGATTAAAAGGTGGATTTAATGGATATATGGGGCTTAGCTGATCGTTTTCTCATCAGTGAAGTATACATAGATGGCATAAATCCACAAAAGCACTATGGGCAATACTGCCGTCAACTCAGGGATCAAAATACTATTGGAGCCCAGCAGACCCAAACCATATAACAGACCCCAAATGGCAAATGTACTGGCCATAGCAAATGCGATCACCGCTCCTAAATTGACCATTCTGGCATGAAAAGGTAATTTAAAAAAGAGTATCACTATGAACGCCAAGGCAAAAAGAGGTATCACTACTTTGTCATAGAAAACTGATCTGATCGTATCTGTATCCAGATCTTGCTTATCAAGCAAGATCCAGCTGTCATAAGCATCCATAGTATTCAGTGACTTACCCTCATAAAGTGATTCTATGATCTTAGGCTTGTAGTCTTCTAAGGTTTCAATATTGTCTTTATGCTCTACCGTATATCTTTGTAAGATATTATTTTCATAAATATGTGTTTTTATCGTAGCATCTTTTGCATGCCATTTTGTACCGTCAAACAGTGCTTTGGGAGCATTTATCGTATAGCGTACCTGATGCCCTTCCACCTTAAAGATCGTAATATCTTCTATAATTTTTTTTATGGGATCGAGCGTCTTGATATAGACAAATGTATCATTATATTTAAAAAAAACATCATTGACATCATACACATCCAATTCATTTTTGACCAACGCACCTGCTTTATCCTGTGCATAAGAAAATTCTGTGGTATTTAGTATCAAAAAAATGGCATAGATCATGGATGCTACGGTAAGCAAGGGGAGAAGAAGTCTTTTTTTATCATAACCAAAGGCATGCAGTGCACCCATTGTATTGTTTTTGACCAGTGTAAGTTTTGTCATGATCAAGGCGAAAACAGTAGCCAGAGGGTAGAGTAGCCCTAAAGCTTCTTCCCATTTGTAAAAAATATAAAGTATTTTATAATTTGAGGAAACATCCAGATGCTGTGCAAATTGAAAATAATCGATCACGGCAAAAGCAAAAGAGAGTCCAAAGAGAATAGCCAAAAGATTTTTTAAATACAGTTTTGATAAATATCTAAAATGTAAAGAAGGGGACAAGAGACTCATAGATCCAATCCTTCTATAGATTTCAAACTATACTTGGATTTGACTTCATTTAACCCTTGATCCCGTAATACTTTACATGCCTCTGCAACATGGTCAATAAGAGATTCAAGTACCTGAATCTCATCTTCATTAAAGTCATGCAATACATAGTCTGATACCTGAGATTTGTGTTCTGGTTTTCCTACACCTACCCTCACACGTAAATATTCTTTTGTAAGATGTGCGTCTAAGGATTTGAGTCCATTGTGTCCGCCATGTCCCCCACCTCTTTTAAAACGTACCGCACCAAAAGGCAGATCTATATCATCATGGATCACGATCACATCTTCAAGTTCTATCTTGAAAAAATGCTTGACAGGCTGTACAGATTTTCCTGAAAGGTTCATAAAGGTTGTAGGTTTTAAAAAAAGTGAAGAGGCAGAGCGATACAACTTACCGTGAAAAGAAGTTTTGGAAATGTCTCGGGCCGGAAGACCATTAATGGTACAGCCATCAACAAGTTTGTCGATGACCTTAAAGCCGATATTATGTCGTGTGTTTTCGTACTGTGATCCCGGATTACCTAGACCTACGAAAAGTGTCATAATGGTTTATTTAGACTTGATTACACCACAGACGGCAACATCTGCTCTGTCCATCATTTTACAGTTTGCAGGTGCTTCAATATCTCTTACAAGAATTGACTCATCTCTATCAAGAGGCTCAACATCAAGATCAAAATTTACAGGCATATCTTCAATAGCCCCTCTTAATTTCAATCTTTTTTTAGATAGTACAAGTACACCTTTGTTTTTAAGACCAACTGGTGTTCCGTGTGTTACTACGGGTACAAGGAAGTTTGTTACCTGACCCGGTACTGCTACTCTTAGATCTACGTGCATTACATCACCATTTACAGGGTGAAGTTGATACTCCTGGATAAATACATTGATTTCTTTATCGCCAACTTTAACTGGGAATGCAAGTGTCTCTTTATTTCTTATTGTTCTTACAAATTCTCCACGTTTAAATGCAGCATTGATGTTTTCAACACCATGTGCATAAATGTTTGCGATTAGATAACCATCTCTTTTAAGCTGCTTTGCATTACGCTTACCGATACTCTCTCTAACGATACCTTCTAACATATTTGTCCTTTATTACATTGTATAATTTTTTACTCAATCAATTGCTTCATTCAGTAAAATAGACGCGAATTATACCCTCTTTAGTTTAAATTATTCTTCCTCATCTTTAAAGGCAAAGACATCGATTTCTTTTTCATCAGCATTTTCATCTACAAGTGCCCCTTTTCCAACCCCTTGCATTTTCAATTTCATATCTGCAGGATTAGTTGCATATTCCAAAGCTACTTCTTCTGTGATCTCCCCTCTTCGCAAAATATCAAGTACGGCTTGGTCAAAGGTCTGCGTACCGTAGATCTCTTTCCCGTCAAAAAGCGCATCAGGAATTTCTGCATCCCTGTTTTCTGCTATCAGTTGTTCAATTCTTGCTGTTTTTTTAAGCACTTCGATCCCGGCAACCCTTCCTCCGCGTTTCGTAGGAATAAGTCTTTGCGAAATAACACCTTCAAGTACAGAAGCCAAAGACATTCGGATACGGTTCTGTTCTTCATTACCGAACATACCGACGATCCTGTCTATCGTCTCTTTTGCATCCAGTGTGTGAAGGGTTGAAAATACAAGGTGCCCGGTATTTGCCGCGTGAAGTGCAATATCGATCGTCTCCAAGTCCCTCATTTCCCCCACAAGTATGATGTCAGGATCTTCCCTCAGTGCTGCTCTCAATGCATCTGAAAATGAGTGTGCATCCTGACCGATACCCCTTTGATTTACCAGACATCCTCTGTCTTTATGTACAAACTCTATTGGGTCTTCAACTGTAATGATATGTTTTTGCTGTTCTCTGTTGATCTTGTCTATCATCGCTGCCAAAGTGGTAGATTTACCGGAACCTGTAACACCGGTTACAAGGATAAGCCCTCTTTGTACCTCTGTGAATGTTTTGATCACAGGAGGAAGATTCAGTTCATCCAGTGTTAAGATCTTCACAGGAATAATACGGAAAACGGCAGACAGACCATCCATCTGATAGAAAAAGTTTACACGAAATCTGTTTTCATCACCCAATACATAGGAAAAATCCAGGTTTCTGTCTGTCTGTAACTTTTCAAACTGATCTGCCGTGGTGATCTCTTTGGCCAGTTTCACCATCATCTCTGGAGTTAAAGAGTCTTTCCCCAATACTTTCAAAACACCATGGATACGTACTCTCACTTGAGAACTCGCTTTAAGATGGAGGTCACTCCCGCTATTGCTGATCATTGTTCTAAGATAGAGTTTGAGCTTTTCTTCCATGGTGATCCTTTTAAGGTATTTCTTTACTTCAGGCTGTCAAGCATCTCTTGGAATGCTTTTTCAAAAGCTTCCAATCCCTCGTTTAAAAGTTGGCTATAGATGGCATCCATATCAAACCCGTTGTCTGCCAACTTGGTAAAGTACCCATTGATGACATCCTCTTCTAGCGGTAATTTAGGTACAGAGGCTTTAGTAGATATATAGGATTCAATGGTTGCTAAAGGTGCCGTGTTAACAGAGTGTGGCGCAAGCAATTCTCTCATATAGTAATCTGCTGCAAGATCGTTACCTTTTACACCTGTACTTGCAAAAAGTGTACGCACAGAGGGTGTATGATTCGCTTCTATAAGATTGTAGATCTTTGCTGCATTGTAAATGCCTGTTTTAGCAACCTCTATCCCCTCTTTTTCCAACTCAGCATCCAGTAATCTGTCAAAGCGACTGACAAAAATGGAGATCACTGCTTCAACTCTTCCCCCACCGTCGCTTTCAAAACTGTCTAAACCTTTTTTCATGGCTTTGAGACATTTTTGTGCCTGCTTTGGAGAAAAGATAAGCGTGGCATTGACAGAAATACCTGTACTGATAAGTTCTGTCATCGCAGCATACCCTGCTTCTGTTGCAGGTACTTTCACCATTACATTGGGTTCACCTATGGCAGCAAAAAGTCTTTTACCTTCCTCTATCGTACCCTGAGTATCATTTGAAAGAAAAGGATCCACTTCTATAGAGATATACCCGTCATTTCCCTCATCATAAGAAGGTCTCAATGCCTGTGCAGCCGTACGGATATCTTCTATAGCCAAGGCTTCATATTTCTCTTTAGCACTTTTTCCGGCAAGTGAAGCTAATTGCTCCTTGTATGCAGGTGATGTTGTGATAGCAGAAGCGAAGATCGAAGGGTTACTTGTAGCACCATTGATCGTTCCATTTTCGATCAGTTTTGAAAACTCATTTTTAAGATAATCTCTCTCTACAAAATCCAACCATAAAGAGAAGTTTATGTCTCTATTTACCATCTTTTATTCCTTATATTCCCACGTAAAATCTTGCCATGAACCTATATCACTGGCTTTGTGTATGCTCACTTCCAATGCATCAAGAAAAACATCTCTATCCACAACTTCAGCCCCAAGACGCAACATATGATCTGTTTTCATCTGACAGTCTATAAAATCATAACCTCTGCTACCTAAAACATCACTTAGTGCTTTGAATGCTACTTTCGATGCATCTGCCGACAAAGAGAACATTGATTCGCCAAAAAATGCCTTTCCAAATGCCACACCATAAAGTCCACCTACCAGTTTACCCTCTTTATGTACCTCAACAGAGTGCGCAAATCCCTCTTCATGCAGGCGTGTATAGGCTTCTATGATCTCATCTACGATCCATGATGACTCCTGCCCTTCCCTGAACACAGTCGCACAATGTCCAATAACCTCCGAGAATTGTTGATCAAAAGTCACAGAAAATTTTCCAGAACGTAACACCCTTCTAAATGATTTACGTACTTTAAAGTTGTCAGGGTAAAGAAGCAGACGCGGGTTTGGTGACCACCAGAGTATGGGATCATCTTTAGAGTACCAGGGAAATATCCCTTTTTTATACGCAAAAAGAAGTCTATGGGAGGAGAGATCACCCCCATAAGCAAGCAAACCTTCATCTGAAGCCTGTCTTGGGTCTGGAAATGTAGATGAGTATTTGCTCAAAGGCGGTATATAATAATTTTCCTCTTCAAACATTGAAGCCATAAAACCTATTTACTTTCAAATACAAAGACTAATTTTTCATCTTTATAGCTCACTTTTACCAAGCCACCTTTTGTAAGTTTTCCAAAGAGTATCTCATCAGTGAGTGCCTCTTTCACTTTTTCATCTATAACACGGGCAATGTGTCTTGCCCCGTAACGTTCGTCATAGCCTTCTTCAGCCAAATACTCTTTAGCTTTTTTAGTTAATTTCACTTTGACATCTTTAGGATCAAGAAGAATGTTCAGTTTATCAACTTCTCTATCTACAATCGTGACAAGCACATCTAAACCAAGTGCATTAAACTCAATGGTCCCGCTTAAACGGTTCCTGAACTCAGGAGAGAAGAACGCAGCAAGTGCTTTATCAGTCTTCATGGAAGTATCTTTGTTAAAGCCCATGACATTGGCTTCTTTGGTTCCTATATTCGATGTCATAATGAGTATCACATTTTTAAAATCAGACACCACACCGTTATTATCAGTAAGTTTCGCACCATCCATCACTTGCAGTAAAATGTTCATGATATCCGGATGTGCTTTTTCTACCTCATCAAGAAGCAGTACGGTATGCGGATGTTTTTTTATCATTTCAGTCAACAGTCCACCCTGCTCATATCCGACATAGCCCGGAGGAGCTCCCACCAGACGAGAGATCGTATGCGGCTCCATATATTCACTCATATCCAGTCTTTCAAAGTGTACATGCATGGTTTTTGCCAACTGCGTAGCAAGTGCCGTTTTACCTACACCGGTAGGACCTACAAATAAAAAGCTTCCTATCGGTCTGTTTTCAGCATTGAGCCCTGCATAAGAACGTTTAATGGCTGTTGTCAAGGCTTTGATCGCTTCATCCTGTCCAATAATATGCGAAGCAAGATCTTTGTCAAGCGACTTTAATTTTCTTGTATCATCTGTACCGATCACTGTAGAAGGAAGTTTCATGATCTTCGCCACACTCTCTTCGATATCTTTAGGCTGCACCGTTACACCCTCCTCTCCTCTAAGCATAAAGTGCGCACCCACCTCATCGATGATATCCATTGCTTTATCCGGAAGAAATCTGTCATGCAGATATTTGACAGAGAGGTCGATAGCAGACTGTAGTGAAGCATCAGTGAATTCAATGTTATGATACGCTTCATATTTATGTTTAATACCTTTCAAAATTATCATCGTATCTTCGATACTCGGCTCTTCTACATCTATCTTGGCAAATCTGCGACTCAGTGCTTTGTCTTTGTCAAAAAAGTTTCTAAATTCAGCATAAGTCGTTGCACCTATACACTTCAGATCTCCACGTGCAAGTGCGGGTTTGAGTAAGTTGGAGGCATCCATACTCCCTCCACTCGTTGCACCCGCACCGACCATCGTATGTATCTCATCGATGAACAAGATAGCATCATCTTGCGCGGTCAGTTCCTGTATAATGCCTTTTAGACGCTTTTCAAAGTCACCTCTGTATTTCGTCCCGGCTACCAAAGCACCCATATCCAGAGCATAAACTTTAGAATTTTTGATGATCTCAGGGACATCTCCCTCAGAAATTTTAAGTGCAAGCCCTTCTGCGATGGCTGTTTTACCCACACCTGGTTCACCGACAAGTAATGGGTTGTTTTTCTTACGTCTACAAAGCGTTTGCATGACACGTTCTATCTCATCTATACGCCCTACAACAGGATCTATCTTTCCTGTTTTAGCCAATGCAACAAGCTCCATGGTAAACTGGTCTAAAAGTGTCTCTTCTTCTTTTTTCTCTTTTGTATTATCCTGTACCTTCTCATAACGATGAGAAATGACTTCCAGTACATCCACACGCGCAATTCCCTCTTTTTTCATAAGGTAGACTGCATAGGAATGTTCCTGCATAAAGATCGCTGCCAACATATCCCCGATACTGGCCTCCGTTCTGCCAGAGCTGTGTATGTGTGTCATCATATCATTGATGGCACGTGAAAGCGCTACAGTTTCAAACGGTTCTACTGCTTCTTTCAGTGAGGGTACTGTCTTGGTGATATGATCTATAATACCGTCTTCCAGCACATTCAGATCAGCATCCAGTGTTGCGAGTATCTCCTGTCCTGCCTCAGAACTGACGATGGACAAAAATACATGTTCCACGGTCAAATACTCATGTCTGTTTTCTTTTGCATATCCTACAGCTTGTTTAAATACATCATTAAGTGCAATACTTATCATCATTTAATCCTTTTTAACTATCTTCTTCTATGGTAGCAAGTAGTGGGAACTCATTTTGTTTGGCTCGCTGCTTGACTTGCTGCGCTTTGGTTTGTGCTATCTCAAAACTATAGACACCACAAATGGCTTTTTCTTTTTCATGTATCTGTAACATAATCTGTTCTGCCTGTGCATGACTCTTGTGAAAAATATCTGTCAGTACCTCAACAACAAAATCCATACTTGTATAGTCATCATTGTGCAACAGCACTTTAAACATTTGTGGTTCTTGCAGCTCCAAAGCTACATCTAACTCTTCTTCTATCTTTGGCATATTATGTTAAAATTCCTAATCAATATTATTTAGGGCAGCTCTAATAATAGGTGACACTCACAATGGGTTTTGCAAATGTAAGATTGTGCAAGAGATTTTCAAGTCCTAGCCATAGCTAAGACGCAGTAAATATCTTGTGCAAGATTGCGTTTGCAAAGCCCACCCTTCGGGCATCACTAGCTTTTGCCTATGCGTTGTTACTCTTTCTTGACTTAGCTAAGGCTATGACTGCGAAAGAGTGCCTAGCTTAGACAAAAGCTAGAGATGTTGTGAGTATCACCTATTATTAGAGATGCCCTTTATCTTTCTATTATACAGAAATTCAAGGAAAATGCAAGTGCAATCACTTTTCATCACTGCTACCGGTACCAACGTGGGTAAAACATACACCACCCTTAAACTCATCGAAACTTTTGCTTCTAAAGGTTTGTCCGTAGGGGTTTTTAAACCCATAGAAACAGGCGTACAGAACACTGCACCTGATGCCAGTTTACTCTTAAACAGCTGTCAAAAGGTAAATGAAAACTTTAAAGATCTCACTCCACATGACATTACAGCCTATACATTTCCTCTTCCTGCTGCACCCTTTTGCGCTGATGTTGAACATGCTATTAATATTCAAAAAATCATAGAAAAACATGATGAACTCTCAAAACTTTGTGACATCCTTTTAGTAGAAGGAGCAGGAGGTCTCATGGTACCCATCACAAAAGAGTACATGATGATAAATCTCATCAAAGAACTGGGTGCAAAAACTCTTCTCGTCACTCCAAGCCGTCTTGGTTGTATCAATGACACAGTACTTTCTATACTTGCTTTGAAAACATTTGATGTAGATTTTGACTGGTGTGTGAACTTATATGAAGACAAGGAAAGTTTTAAGGAAGTCACACAGCCTTATTATGATGAAGTTTTTCCTGAATGGTGGAGTGTTGAAAGTGGAATAAAAAGGTTTATTAGTAGCTATTAGCTATAATCACGTAATTCATAGATTGAGGATGTATACCCATGCAACACCTAGTAGACACAAGCAACTTTTCTGATGCGCAGATAGCACAACTCCTTCATGATGCAAAAACCTTTAAGGCTCAGCATCCTTCACACTTACTGAGAGACAAACTTCTCATTACTCTTTTCTTTGAAGCCTCCACACGTACACGCTCTTCTTTTGAAGTCGCTGCAAAAAGACTTGGGGCTGCCGTGGTGCATCTTGATCCTTCTAAAAGTTCCAGCTCTAAGGGAGAATCTCTGGAAGACACTTTTGCAAACCTTTGTGCTATGGAACCTGATGGTGTGATCATCCGTCATACCGATAATGAAACACCTGAACTACTTGCAGAGTTGCAAATGACTTCTGTCATCAATGCAGGTGCAGGAAACTACGCACACCCTACACAGGCACTTTTAGACCTTTTTACCATGGTTGAACATTTTAATGGGGATGTCAAGGGTAAGACCATTGCCATTGTAGGAGATATCGTGAGTTCCAGAGTTGCCTCTTCGGGTATACGTCTGCTTACACGTATGGGAATGAATGTCCTTTTGGTTGCACCTAAACCGTTCATGCCTGAGAGTGATCTGCCACAATTCGAAAAACTCGAAGATGTGATAGAAAAAGTCGATGTCATCATGTCACTTCGCGCACAGCTTGAACGTCATGCTTCACCTATTTTCGATGATTATGATGCCTATGCCAAACACTACTGCATCGACCATGACCGTTTAGGAGATAGAGACATTTTGGTCCTACATCCTGGTCCGGTGATGAGAAATATTGATATCTCTGATGCAATACTTGACGATCCGCGTTGTAAAGTACTTGAGCAAGTGAAGAATGGGGTTTATATGCGTATGGCCATTTTGAAGTTATTACTATTAGACTCTTGATAGAAGCTAGGGTACACAATGAATTGGCTTGCTAAAGAAAAAGGTTTTACAGAAGTAAATAAACTTTCCAGATCACGTACCCCCTTTCTTTTCATCACTTCTTATGATGGTAAAAAGATCTTCGCACAAGCACTTGATGACTTGGATGATGATATTTTCTATAAAGTAGAAGATTGGCGTAACTACCCTGTACAACAACGTACAAAAGATTTTACCTTTTCTAAATCTCCCGTGGATTTTAACACTTACAAAAAAGCACTTGATCTCGTACTCGAAGAGATACGTTCGGGAAATACCTACTTGCTCAACCTCACATTTAAAACACCCATCAAAAGCAGCTTGACACTCAAAGAGATATTTACCTATGCCAGAGCCAAATTTAAACTCTATTTTAAAGATGAATTTACATGTTTCTCTCCGGAACGTTTTGTGGAGATACAAGATAATGCCATCGCAACTTATCCTATGAAAGGTACGATTGATGCCAACTTACCTCATGCCAAAGAGCGTATTTTAAATGACAAAAAAGAGATGGCTGAACATGTGATGATCGTTGATCTTATGCGTAATGATCTTGGTATTATAGGTAAAGACATTAAGGTAGAGAAGTTTCGTTATGTAGAGAAGATACAAGCGGGTAAAAAAGAGCTTCTTCAAGTAAGTTCCAAGATCACTGCACAACTTCCTGAGGACTGGAAAGATAATCTAGGTACCTTACTCTCTCAGATACTTCCGGCAGGTTCCATCTCCGGCACCCCTAAAAAAAGCACAGTGAATATCATCAACCATATAGAAGATTTCGATAGAGGATTTTATACCGGAGTCTTTGGTATTTTTGATGGGGAATCTCTGCGTTCTTCTGTCATGATACGTTTTATAGAAAAAGTGATGGAAAAAGAAAATGATGCACTCTTTTACAAAAGTGGCGGAGGTATTACCATAGACTCTGATGCGAAAAGTGAATATGAGGAACTCATCAACAAGATTTATTTGCCCTTTTAAGCAAATTTCTGTAAACTATTTTTATACTATTACATAAAGGTTTATTATGTCTAAACTATTTTCCAGTATTGTCTTTTCTCTCTTTTTACTTTTTCAAACCACATCCCTGGCAGAGGAAGATACTCCTCCGGCACAAAGCAATGTAGAAGAACCTGAAGCACAAGAAGATGAGGCAGTTGAAGAGACAGAACCTGCCGAACAGGAAGCTCAACCAGAAGTCGTAGAGGAGATTGAGCCCAAAGAAGAAATTTCTGAGGCCGAAAAAGAAGCACAGGCAGCAGAAGAAGCGGAACTACGTGAATCGGGTGTCGGTGAGGAACCTGTTCCCGATTAACTAACGAAGGCACCCTCTATTCGCTCTATGCTTCCATTTGTATTTTGTATCTTCACTGACTTTAGAAAAATAAACTTCCCCCGAATCCCGCCAGGGATCTATGATGATACCATCCTCTACTCTTCCACCCTTGGCAACAACAACCAATACATTATGTTCATACAAATACTCCCCTATGTTTGCACCCATGAGATGGAACTCAAAAGAAGCATATTTCTTCTGCGACAAATAGAGATACAAGGCATCACTCCAATGGTAACAAAGCCCTTTTTCACGTAGTCCCACATTGACTAAAAAGTTATGATACTGTGGTGGAGAGGTAAGTTCAAACTCTTTTGTTAGCTGCTGTGTTTTATAAAAAATATCTTGAGAAAGTTGCCTTGCTTCCTCTTGGGGAATGTGCTTATCTAAGCCCTGTAAAAGTTTGGAGAGTTGGGTCATGTTTCTTTCTGACAGAGAAGGTGCTGACACTGCAACACAGCCTACAAGAAAGAAAGAGAGAAAAAGTAGTCTATACAAGTGACGAAACATACTCACCAGCGAGATATTTTCCCGAAAGGATAATGAAAAAGACCATCACAGTACTGTAGGCTAAGATCCACTTTGGATTTTTAGAGAGTAAAAATCCGCCTATAAGTCCTACCACAAGTCCACCGATATGCGCAGAGACGTCCACAGAGGGGATGGAAAATCCTATCAGAAGGTTGATCCCTATAATGATGGCAAAGTCTTTCATAAAAGCTTTAGAGTGTGTAGCGATCTTATCTCTATGGGCAAGGAAGAACCCTGCCAATGCACCAAAGACACCGAAAATAGCTCCCGATGCACCTACGCCCACAGAGGCAGGATGCATATAAAGTGATGCAAGTCCGCCAAGGAGTCCAGAGAAAAAGTAAATGCTTAAGTAAGACTTCATGTCAAAGTACATCTCTGCAGCACGGCCTACAAGATAGAGCGAAAACATATTCATAAGAATATGGGTCATACCTCCATGTAAGAACATCGCTGTAAAAAGTCTCCACCACTCACCCTGCTGTACGGTATATGGGCCGTACAAGGCACCCATATCTACAAGGGTCTGCATATCCATATCGCTAATGCTATGACTAAAAAATGCAGAAAAGAGGTAAACGGTACTATTGAGTATGATCAGTGTGTATGTTAGTTTATAACGTTTGATGTCTTCTATCATAAATGTTTAACAAATAGCCTCTGCAAATATCACACCGTCCACATGACCTCTGGCGATCTTGGAGATCTCTTTAACCTCATGGATGAGTACCAGGATACGTGTATCAAAAAGATATTCATTGGCGATAGGCTGGATCATCAAAGCATCATCCTCTTCACAGATAATGTACTTTGCACCTAAAGCATTTGCAAAGAGCGCATCATCCAATGTATTGACCACTACAGCAAAAGGGATGGTATTTCCCTGGCAATGTGCTGCTATCGTATGTGAATCCACAAGCGGCTCAAGCAAAACAATATCATCCGCTTGACTCTTCTCTATACCTTTGATAGAAAATATTTTAAAAAAACGATTACATTTTATCCATGGGTGTCCAATAATGATCATGATATTCTTTCCTTGTTTATGGCATACATTCTTTCGAACAATAATACTTTCCTCTTACAATGATACTCTCTTTAACAGTCACATAAGTATGACAGGTTTCGCATTCCACAAGTGTGTCATCATCCAGCTTTTTCTCATGTGGGCTTTTCCCTAATTTTGGAAGTTTTCCTCCAAAAAATTTATAGATAAGCACACCGGCAATAGCAAAAATAAGTAATTTTAAAATCAAGATGACCCTTTGATGTAGAGATAATTCCGTTGGTTTTTTTGTACTATATCATAATCTAACTGATGTTGTACATCTGCAACTTCGTCAAATACACGAGACCCTTTATAGAAAAGATATTCTGTTTGACTATCACTGATCTCTTTTGTCAGATCTAAAAGCAGTTTGGTATTGGTCACTGCACGTGAGCTTATCATTTCAAAGGGTTCATGTTCAACTTTCTCTACCCTTTTGGCTTCTACATTTACATTACCAAGCTCGAGGTCAATGGCTGCATACTTTAAAAAAGAGACACGTTTTTTGAGCGGTTCTGCAAGTACCACTTTTGTATCAGGTAAAGCTATGGCCAGCACAAGTCCGGGAAACCCTGCTCCTGTTCCTACATCTAACAGTGTTTTTGGTTTTTTTATAAATGTCAAAGGGAAAAGAGAATCCACGATATTGACATAGATCGCATCGATCGTTTTCGCCCCGGTAAGATTATGGATCTGGTTCCATTCATGTAAAAGTGATGCAAAACCTTCTAACTTAATCATAATTTCATTATCTAATGTGATACCTTCAAGGTCTAAATGTTGTGATAGATTCAACTTTCTTCTACCTTTACCAACCCACTCTCAACAAGCTTCCCCACAAAGTCAGAAAGATCATTTTCCAACATTTCTGCTTCCACTTCATACTGCTCCGACAACACATCAAATACTTCCTTCAAAGTCTCTTTCTCCTGCATCGCCTGCCAAATAGCAGTTCCCACTTCATCGAGTCCAAAGTAGTTTTCACTCTCCATATCGAGAAGTACCATCTCTCCGTCTACTTCCTGGGCAAAGACTGTCTCTGCAAAGGTTACTTTTTGATTTAAATTCATTATTTTTTACCCGACTTCAAAAGTTCGTCTTGAGATACAGGTTTAAAGTTTACGTCATATATGGCCGGTGTTCCTCTCACATTGAGTTCAAGCACTGATTTATCCATTTTTTTCATAGCCTGTCCCACTGCTTCAGAGTAGACAAAAGATTTTTTTGCATCTTTGATGAGGGTCTGGTATGCGGTAGAACCTTTTAACATGACTTCTTCAAATCTCTCTTTCTTCTGGACATCATCTTTACCCTGCATGATCCACTCGACCATAGCAGGTGCTTTTTTATGAAATGGGAGCGGGAACAGTATGACATGTACCCTATACTCATCCAGTTTACCTGCAACAGCTTTTTCAAATTGGGTACAGTAAGGACATTCAGGGTCAGTAACGATGTAAAGGTCTTTACTCCCCTTCCCATAAGAAAATGACACACCCTCTTTAATCGCTTTCGTATCTTTTGGGAACACAATTGGGTTACCCTCTTTATCGTAAGCTGAACCGATATAAAGTTCATTTGTCTGTTTATCTAAAAATGCAGTAATGAGCTGAGAGCCCTGAGGTGATCTGGCTTCAAT
>Ga0209013_10001824_pt1 | contig 19580 bp, 20 predicted proteins | sample Cruoilmetagenom2_FD_187291 | JGI IMG/M metagenome (GOLD analysis project Ga0209013, IMG submission 187291) | Oil polluted marine microbial communities from Coal Oil Point, Santa Barbara, California, USA - Sample 2 (SPAdes) (version 2) | ecosystem: Environmental > Aquatic > Marine > Oil seeps ...
GCTTTAATTCCAGTCTGGAGGGGCTCATCCACATCTTTTCGCTCGATCACGCCCGGTGCGATGAATTCGATAGGCCGATAGCCAGTACTGCTGATAGGTCCTTTTCCATCGATGGGCGCTCCAATTGCGTTCACAACCCGTCCGATCAATCCATCACCAACCGGAACCGAGGTAATACGATTTGTGGACCGCACTTCCATACCCTCGACGATCTCATCATATTCACCCATGATGATGACGCCTACGTGGTCTTTTTCGAGATTAAAGGCAGTTCCCAGAACACCATTCTTAAACTGAACCAGTTCCTGGGCTCGAACGTCAGCAAGGCCGGTCACACGGGCAATGCCATCGCCAGATTCTAGAACAGTACCAACACTCTGCACCCCAGCCGTAGGCTGAAATTCATCAATAAATTTCTTAAACTCTGCTGTAATTTGATTAATGGATTCAGTCACTATACCTCCACTGTAATTAATAAAGCAAATCAAAAAACGACTTTCGATCCAGTCATTTTTCTGATCGATTACCTAGAATTTTTTATTATCAGAAAAGATGTTATGCAACCGAAAAAATGATAACTTATAGTCGGCTTCTTGTCTAGTAAGAGACCTCTCAACTGAAGAACCTGAGGGCGATCGTAAGCCTGGTTTCCAGGTCCATTGGGGCATCATCTGGCAAAGTCTGCAAAGCTGCCTGCGCCTCCAAAACGGAATATCCCAAGGTAACCAATGCTTGCTGGACTTCTGCGTTAATCCCCGCAGTTTCCGGGGAAATCACCATTGCATCAGTAAAGCTGATCCGATCTTCCAGAGTTAACAATATCTTCTGAGCTGTCTTTTTTCCAATTCCGGAGACCTGGGCGAATATCTCTTCCTGTTTATTCAGGACCGCGCGCTTGATCACATCCGGATTATGGGTGGAAAGGGTTTCCAGGGCCAATCTTGGCCCTACTCCATTAACTCTGATTAGTTCCTGGAATAGCGAAACCTCTTCCTGTTCTTGAAAGCCAAATAAAGTGAGCGAATCTTCTCTCACAACCAGATGGGTTAATAGCGATACTGCCTCTCCCCGGCGTTGCGATTGAACCAGAAATTCAGTCACGTAAACCAGATAACCGATCCCCCCGACCTCAACAACCAGATTGTCTTCGCCTATTTGGATTACTTGCCCTTGTAAACTTGCGATCATATTTTCTCTCTCATAGCAATAAGGCGATCCCGAGACCAATAACAACCATCAATACCATAATAGGCCAAATGTATTTGCGGAGTGCCTTTGACCCGATTGAAAATACCAGGGCGCCCTTGGTCAGGGTGTTGGATATTGTGGCAAAAATAATAGCAAATTTACCTGACTCCAGAGAAATGCTTCCTCCGCTGCGGGAAAGATCTGATATTGATAGGGTAATCGCATCTACATCTGCCAAACCAGCTATGATGCTGGTTAGATAAATTCCTTTTTCTCCGATATAAATTTCAGCTGCTTTTATCGCCAATAAAACCACGGCATAGATTAAACCAAACTTTATTGCGGTACTCAACTCAAATGGGTTTGATAAAGCTAACTCTTCTTCATCAATAGCTGCTTGCGAGAAGTAAAGATATCCTGCATAAATCAAAGCGACCAAACCCATAGCTGTCAAAGCTGGCCAGACAGCTGGAAGGAGTTTAATATTTACAACAGCAATTTCGATCATCACCCGGATGAACATGATAATCCAGGCCACTATGATCGCGACAGCGAAAGGCTTTTCCATCCCAGTTTGGGATTTACTGCGTTCTGAAAAGCTCAAAGTTGTTGCAGTGCTCGATGCCAGTCCTCCCAGCAAACCGCTGATCCCTAATGCTTTCTTTGGACCAACTATTTTAACAAGGATGTAGCCTAGAAAATTGATCCCCGAAATGAATATCACCATTTCCCAGATCAGGGCTGGATTGAAAACATCAAAAGGCGGAGGACCAAAGTTATTATTCGGTAAAACCGGAAGCACGATAGCTGTGATCACCGCAAACTGAAGAGTGGCGAAAACATCTTCCCGGGTGATTACTCTTACAAATTGGCGGAACTCTCCTTTTACTGCAAGTAAAACTGTGGTTACTACACCCATCGCAGCTGCTAATTCAATGGATTGGATATAACATATCGAACCGATCAAGACAGTGATAAAAGCCGCAACTTCAGAAGTGAGGCCAATTTCCTCTCTTTCCATCGCGGTCACATAATAAGCAACGACGATCATCATCCCCATCATTCCGATGATGCTGATCAAAATCCAGATCGAACCCAAGGTATCCGCTAGAAACGCCGCTGTTGAGCCAACAAGGCTCATTAATGCAAACGTCCGCGCTCCGGCGAATAAGCCCGTCCCTTTGCTGGAACCATGAGCATACTCCCGCTGCATGCCGATTAATATTCCTATTAATAATGATGCGCCAAAGCGAAGGAAAATTGTCTGATCAATCATTGTTGTGTTTAATCAATCCTCGAGTGGAATGCAAATGACAAATTGCGACCGCCAGAGCATCAGCAGCATCATCCGGCCGCGGAACATCTTTCAGGTTTAACAGAAGTTTTACCATTTGCTGGACTTGTTTCTTATCTGCTTTTCCGTACCCAACAACAGCCTGTTTTATAGCTAATGGTGTATATTCTCCAATCTGCAATCCTGCTTCAGCTATAGCGATCAAGGCTGCTCCGCGGCCCTGTCCCACGTTTAAAGCAGTTTTTACATTTTTCTGGAAGAATAATTTTTCGACGGCACAGCAATTCGGCTTCGAATCCTTAATGATCTCTAATAGAGATCGATAGAGGTGCAGCAGCCGGCGGGGTTCATCCCAATCACTTTTTGTGGTGATCACACCATGTTCCAGCCAGGTTAAATCACCATTCTTTGATTCTTTGATAAGTCCATATCCGGTTATAGCAGTACCCGGATCAATTCCGATCACTACCCTCGATTCAGTCATTTAAGCTATGCCAGCCCTTCCAGAGCTTCATCACTTATTTTTAGATTCGTATAAACTTCCAGGATATCATCCAGTTCTTCCAAAATATCGATCACTTTCATTACCTGAACAGTACTTTCCAGGTCCAATTCAACTTCCTGATTTGGGTCCATTCTCAAACCTGAGGCTTCTGGAACGATAGAGGCAGCTTTCAACTTGTCAAAAATTGTTTTAAAGACTTGAACAGGACCTATGATCTCAAAAAACTCATCTTCCTCGATCACATCATCCGCACCTCCCTCGGCCGCAATCTCAAACAGGTCATCAAAACTCAGATCGCCGCAGGGAATATTAAAATAAGATTTCCTGGTGAACTGCCAGGATACAGATCCTTCCTGCCCCATGGTTCCACCGTGTTTGGTCAGAACATGCCGGATATCAGCCACAGTTCGGTTGCGATTATCTGTAATACAGTTCAAAATCACGGCAATCCCATTGGGAGCATAACCCTCATAGTAGATCTTTTCCATCTGGGCAGCATCTTTATCTTCACCAGTGCCGCGTTTGACAGCCCGCGCGATATTGGAACTGGGCATATTCGCGGATCTGGCCCGATCCATCGCGAGTCGCAGTCCAAAGTTGGATTCTGGATCTCCACCACCTTCCCGGGCCGCGATCTGGATTTCTCGGGCTAACTTTGTATATGCAGCCCCACGGCGGGCGTCGGTGGCCGCTTTTTTATGTTTGATGGTCGACCATTTTGAATGTCCAGACATGAGAAACCTCCAAAAAACCAGGGGATATATAAATGCTATGGAAATTCCCAAAAAGGGAAAGACATACAGCTTTTCGGGTTGGTCGTATTATAACATCTGGCACCAATAAGAAAACGATAAAAAATCAGGTTAGTTAATCCAGACGAGTCATTCCCAGACTTTCTGCATAATGGATAATATCCATGTATTCTGCCCTCGTGATTCTCCGATTAATATCAATCTTGCGATAAGCCAGATAGGCAGGACGATATTGATCCATGATGTTAAGGTATGTGTCTACAGAGATCTTCTCGGCAATGAAGCGCAGCACCTGTTTTGATCCAGCCAAACCATTTGGCAATACAAGATGCCGGATCAACAATCCTCTCTCCGCCACTCCGTCACCTGATATTATTAAATTCCCTACCTGGCGGTGCATTTCCAAAACGGCTGCTTGATTCACTGCAGGATAAGAAGGAATATCGGAAAACTCACGTCCGACTTTCGCATCACTGTACTTCATGTCTGGCATATAGATGTCAATGATCCCATCCAGGTATTGCAGGGTTTGTAGAGAATCATACCCGCCACTATTGTACACAACAGGAAGAGTTAAGCCATCCACTGCTGCCAGGTAGATCGCCTCTGCAATCTGAGGAACTACGTGAGTCGGTGATACAAGATTGATATTATGACAACCCAACCCTTGCAGTTCCAGCATCAGGTTCGCAAGTTCTCTGGTTGAGATTTCCATACCGGTCAGCTTTTGGCTGATGTCCGCATTTTGGCAGTAGAGGCAATGCAAATTGCAGCCACTGAAGAATATCGTTCCTGATCCGTTTACACCACGCAAGGGATCCTCTTCTCCCTGATGGGGTCCATAACTGCTGATCCAAACTCGCTCACCAACACCACAAATTCCAACTTCTCCAGCAATCCTGTCTACTCCACATCTTCGGGGGCAAATGTCACAACTAGACAATAGTCCAACCAAGGCATTAGACTTTTCTTCCAGTTCCCCTGTTTGGAGTGTTTTACGGTAGGCGGGAATATACAATTGGTTCCTCCCTGATCCTTTTATTATATCGGGGAATAAAAACGATTCACAACACGTCAGAAACTTAGAAAGCCTAGCTTGTATTTCCTGGGACTCTTCGATAGAATCTTGTTTGGAGGTATGGATTGAATTCCATCACGCGGAAAAACTTTCTCAAATTATCCATGTTGGGACTATTAGGCGCTGGTTTTACGCCTGGTTCTTCTCTACCTGGAACCAAAATGACCCGGGGAATCATCGGCAGGATCGCTGCCGATGATAAAGTCGTTCACATTTATAAAGAACCGGATTACGACAGCGAGATTGTTCGAAACACCAGCTTTGATGAACTGGTCCACCTCTACTACGAACTGGAAATTCAAGATGGAGATCACCCGCTGGCATATTGGTACCGCGTCTGGGGTGGATATTTGCCAGGTGTGTATGTTCAGCATACTCGCTACCGTCTCAACAAACCTGCTGACAATATCTTAGAATGCGGCAATTTAGCCGAAATCACTGTCCCCTATACCGAAGCCTATAAATTCAATGAATATCAGGGCTGGAAAAAGAAATACAGGCTGTATTACGAAACCACACACTGGATCACAGGCATAAAAAGCGGTCCTGATGGAAAACCATGGTATGAACTGACCTCTCAGCTCGCGATTAATCAGATTTATTATGTGCGCCAGGAGCATCTGCGCCTGGTTCAGGATAATGAATATCTGCCTACCAGCATCCATGTCCCTCCTGAGCAAAAACACATCATGGTCTCTCTAAAAGACCAAATGTTATCTGCTTTTGAAGGCGATAAACTTGTCTTCAAGACAAATATCTCCTCAGGCCTGGGCCATAAGGAAGTCGCTCTAAATAACCCCAAAGCAACAGCCACCCCCCGGGGAGTTTTCAAAGTCACCTCAAAATATCCTTCTAAGCATATGGGGGATTTGATCCCTACCGGCGCGCCTGGCAGTTATGCGCTACCTGGTGTGCCCTGGACAACATTCTTCATCTATGATACCGGTGTCGCATTTCATGGCACCTACTGGCATAATAACTTTGGAAACCAGATGAGCCATGGTTGTATCAATATGAGAAACAGCGACGCAAAATGGGTTTTCAGATGGGTAAATCCTGCCTACGACCCTCCTTATAAAAATCACTGCGATTGGTTCAACATTGGCTACGGTACACGGATCGTGATCGATTGATGAAATTCTTGAAAAGTAATCTGTGTTAAAATGAGCCCATGAGCGGCAAAACAATTTCCAAGAATAAAAAGGCTTATTTTAACTTCCACATCCTGGATACCTTTGAGGCGGGCCTGGTTCTCCAGGGCTCCGAGATTAAGTCTATACGCAATCACCAGATCAGTATCGATCAGGCTTATGTTCACGTAGATGGTGAGGAAGCCTGGCTGGTTGATTCCTACATCCACCCCTACGAACAGGCAAGCGCCTTTAACCACAACCCAAATCGACGCAGGAAACTCCTTCTCCATAAAAAAGAGATCCTAGACATGTGGGACAAAGTGCGCATTAAAGGCCATACCATCATTCCCCTCCGAGTCTACTTATCTCACGGGAAAGCCAAAATAGAAATTGCTGTAGCCAAGGGTAAAAAGCTCCATGATAAAAGGAGAGATATCGCGGAGCGGGATGCAGAACGTGATAAACAGAGAGATCTCAGGCAAATTGGGCTATAAAATCAGCCTTCCTTTTTACATCGGACAATAAAGAATGAGTTTTCCTTCTACCATCGCTGGACTTAATCAGCTTCATGCCGATCAAAAAAGGGAGACTTACGCCCAAATCATTCCTCCTGGGCTCCTGTCCCAATACAATATAGGGAAAGATCTAAAAGACTCTCAAGGACAGGATCTATTTGTGATGCACTGCCCTGCTGGCTCATCGAGCGCAGAGCTTGCGTTCTACCACCAAGCTGACGCAAAAGATCCGATATTATTCGGACATATTACAGATACCATCCATGGACAGCTGCACATCTTACTCTACGGGATGAATGATGTTCAAACTCCTCGATTTGATGTTGATCGGCTTCCGGACGGCACAAAAACCAGTTTCGGCACGAATCAGCGAAACCTGGAAGCAGAACAGAGAGCCCTCAAGGCTGGATTGGCTCCCGGTCAGATCTATCGTGGCCCCCATTTATTCAAGGAATCTTTACGGCAGTTTGAGAGTTTTGCTGCCTGCATGGGCCAGGATCTGTTTTTTGTAGAACCACTCTTTTTTCACGTGGCAATTATCTTCGAGAAATACAATTTTCATTACCAGACCGGCAAAAAATTCATGTCCAGGATCAATGATGGGTTTTCAGAAAATGGCGATCTGCTGCCATTACTCGACAGCAGTACACCTTTCCGCACCCCCAAAGCTGCTAGCCAGATTCGTTTACGTTCCTGGGCTGTGCATGATAATATCCTCGGGGAACCCTTCACCAACGTTACTATGTACAGATATGTCGAAAAAGAAATTACACCCTGCCAGGACCATAGCCTGGACTGGTAATAAATCCAGTAGGTTGAAAGGTCGAACACTATGATCCAGATTGATGGAAACTCTCTCACCATTAACGAAATACACAAAGCTGCCGTCGATCAGGAGAAAGTAATTTTATCTCCTAAGATCATTCAAAAGATAAAGGAATCTCGCCAATGGGTTGAGGGAATCATTTCCCAGGGTGAGCCTGTATATGGAATCAACACCGGTTATGGGATTTTCGCTGATAAACAAATCTCCAGCGATGAAACCCGATTGCTCAACCGCAACCTTATCCTGAGCCACGCAGTTGGGACAGGAGATCCCCTCCCTACTGAAGTAGTCCGGGCAGCTATATTGATCAGGGCCAATACTCTCGCTAAAGGATATTCCGGAGTTCGTCTGATCCTGATCGAAACCCTGCTTGAAATGCTCAATAAAGGCGTTCATCCGGTAATACCCTCCCAAGGATCGCTGGGCTCATCGGGAGATCTGGCACCCCTCTCCCATTTAGGATTGGTTGTGACCACCGATGATCAAGACCTGGAGGATTTATCGGGTTACGCAGGCTTCCAGGGCACCATTTTGTCCGGAAAGCAGGCAATGAATCAAGCAGGTATTCCCAGAATCATCCTGGAAGCCAAAGAAGGCATTGCCTTGAATAATGGCGCTACTTTTTCGGCAGCTATCGCTGCCCTGGCATGTTTCGAGGCTGGAAATTTACTAGAAGTATCAGATATCGCCCTGGCACTGAGTCTCGAAGCCTTGTTGGGAACCTCAGCTGCTTTTGACCCACGTATCCATCAATCTCGTCAGCACCCGGGTCAAATCGCCACAGCTGAGAAGGTCCTCCAACTCACCAGGAAGAGCACCTTGCTCGATTCTACGGATAGAGTTCAGGATGCATATTCCTTACGCTGCGGCCCTCAGGTCCATGGCCCCGCCAAGGAAACTCTGGAATTTACCAGTAAGGTCATTAGCCGTGAGATCAATGCGGCCACTGACAATCCCTTATTATTTGCCGCAGGGGAAGCCATATCAGGTGGGAACTTCCACGGTGAACCGGTGGGTATGGTGATGGATTTTCTGGGAATCGCGATGACAGAAATCGCCGGCATCTCTGAAAGAAGGGTCTACCGATTAACTGACGGTCGACTGAATGAAAACCTCCCCGCCATGCTAGTGGATAACCAACAGGCCGAAGGCCTAAACTCGGGAATGATGATGCCCCAATATACCGCGGCTTCCCTCGTCCTCGAAAACCGATCCCTGGCAACTCCTGATTCAGTTAATTCTTTACCAACATCGGCCGCGCAGGAAGACCACAACGCCAATGCAATGACTGCAGCAAGACATTCTTACCAAATAATCAAAAATACCAGGCAGGTTCTGGCCATCGAATTATATACTGCCGCCAGGGCCTTGGATCTGCGCCTTAGAGAAGAATCCAATAAGAACCCCGGTGTTGGGACAAAAGCAGCCTACCAATCGATCCGGAAAACAGTTCCTTACCAACCTGGAGATACATTGTGGGGTCCAGAGATCGACCAGGTCAGGGAAATGATCGTAAGCAATCAACTAATAGATGACGTCAGAAGCGCACTCGATCAGGATTAACCTTCATCCCTGATCCTTGCTGAAGGAGGATCCCGTGGATAAATGCCCATTCTGCAATATCCTATCCGGGAACTTAGAGGGGACGATTGTTTACCAGGATGAGATCTGCACCGCCCTTATGGATATCCAACCCATCAATCCTGGTCATATTCTGGTAATTCCCAATCAACATCTTCCAGACCTGGCCGGCTTGCCCCCAGATACAGGAAAGCATATCTTTGCTGTAGGCCAAAAATTAGCTTCTGCATTAAGGCAAAGCAGTGTTCAGTGTGAAGGTGTAAACTTATTCCTGGCGGATGGGAAAGCGGCAATGCAGGATGTCTTCCACACACACTTGCACGTCATCCCGCGGTTTGAGGGGGATGGCTTTGGCTTCACATTCAGTCCCAGATATGCAGAACTGCCCACTCGTGATGAATTGGAGAATATTGGATTTCATTTGAAAGAAGCAATAAAGATCGTGGAAAAACTAGAAGAACAAGACGAAACATTATCATGAACACAACGCAAAACTCGGATCATAAAATGCTCTCCGCAGCTATCCTGGTTTCGGTCTTCTATGTGGCGGCCCAGATGATGGCAGATATCGGTAGCTTACGCATCGTAATGGTTGCTGGCTTTTCCATTGATGCTGGAACTTTTATATATCCCCTGACCTTTACATTGCGGGACATGGTCCATAAAGTTGCTGGCATCAAGATCGCTCGTATGTTGATCCTGGCAGCAGCAGCTATCAATTTAGTGATGGCCCTATTCTTTAAAATCGTGGCGATCTTACCACCTGACCTGGCTGTTGGTTCGCAATCCGAATTTGCCTTGGTCCTCGCTCCTGTCTGGCGCATCGTTGGCGCGTCAATTATCGCTGAAGTTATCAGTGAGCTGATCGATACAGAAGGTTATCGTTTCTGGGTTGAAAGAGTCACCCGAAAACACCAGTGGGCCAGAGTGTTGGTCAGCAATGCGCTCAGCATCCCCATTGACAGCTTCATTTTCAGTTTCCTGGCATTCTGGGGAATTATGCCAGCGGCAGTGGTTATGTCGATCTTCTTTAGCAATATGATTATCAAAGGAATTACTACACTGATCAGTATCCCAGGAATTTACCTGGTACCTGAAAGGTCTTGATTTGTAACATTTTCTCCAAAGTCTTCGTTTATACTATACATAGCATAAAAGACTAATCCATTGAGGGAAATCATGCAAAAACGAAAAATCTACTTAACGACTCTCATCCTATTGGTTACCATCCTCAGCGCCTGCAACATGCCTAATAGTTCTATCTCTGCGGCTGAACAAACTGCGATTATTGATAGGTCGGTGGCTGAAACTGTTTCCGCAGGCCCTACCGAATCTCTTCAGGCTGATAATCCGCCAGCGTCAGAAACACCTGATCCCGCTTCGGAAGAGATAACCCCTACATCTACAAATACACCTGAAGCTGACACACCCACACCCTCACTCACACCAATTCCCTGCAACCTGGGAAAGTTTGTAAAGGACGTCACCATACCCGATGGAACAACATTCGAACCTGGCGATGTCTTAACCAAAACATGGAGGATAAAGAACGTAGGCTCCTGCGCCTGGACTTCAGGATATGATATTGTATTTTCAGGTGGAGATGCCATGGATGCACCCAGTGCAATCCAGATCACTTCCGGAACAGTTAATCCTGGACAGAACGTGGATGTATCAGTGGATCTGACAGCCCCTGCCTCAGAGGGCACTTACCGGGGGAACTGGCAGCTGCGTGATCCATCAGATGTTATCTTTGGAATCGAGAACAGCACAAGCGGCTTTTTCTGGGTGGAGATTGAAGTTAAGGTTCCAGCAGCAGTGCCTGCACCAACGACAAATAACGTGAATATTACATTGACAAGCCGTGGTCAGGTAGAAGATGGCCTTCACATCAGTAATTACGCTGGCAATGCCGGAGATACAGATAATAATGTTGGCTTGCAAGGATTTGCAACCTATGATCTCAGCGGCATTCCTGATGACGCGACCATATTAACTGCAAAATTCAAAATTGTGGACCACGATGTATTGGGTGATCCTTTTGGCAATCTAGGATGCCTTCGAGCATATGTGCACAACTATAACACTGTTGGATATGAGGACTTTACAGCGGTCGGTGCAAATGGATCATTTGTCAGATTTTGTTCTGAAGCAGAACTGCCATCACTCACTATACAAACAATGAATAGCGGTGGTATTGCCGGACTCCAGAATGCCCTTGCCAGTAATACTTTTCAAATAAGACTTCAGTTCAAACAAATGCATACGAATGGAGACGGCGTTGCTGATGTTTTCAGGGGTGATTTCAAGCTTGCTGTCACGTATGAAACCCCTTAAATAATATCAACCTGCTTATTAAACAAAACACCTCCTGCAGAGATTATCCAGGAGGTGTTTTTATAAATGAGTGCGTCGAATTATTTGGTCATGGCAAAATAGACTACGTCTTGATGAACAAATCCTCTTTGACCCTCATCTGGGTAGGCTCGGGAATAGCCTGCATAAACTGATCAACGGATCTTGCTCCCAGCAGCCAGGACAACCAACGCATAAAACCGCGGGTCAAACCATGACCACCCTGGCTGGCGTGGCAGGCAGAAGCGGCTGCTTTTCTATCTTTGAAATCATCATATTTGATCCGGGCATGTACAGGAAACTCATCCACCGCCATTTGGGTTAGATCGATATCATGATTCTTGCCATATTTGCTGGGGTCTTTTCCAAGCAGTTTCAACAATCGGACATTAAATCGAATGAAATAGCGCGGGATAGTATGGTAGAACAATCTGGCAGGTTCAAACGGAGGGAGATCACCTTGATAGGAAGGATCCCCTGCAATAGTAAATGCCTTGGTTGCCGCCTCGTGGATAAAGATATGATCCGGATGCCTGTAACCGCCGATTGGATCAAAAGTTAACACTACCTGGGGTTTAACCTCACGTATGACATCAGCGATTTCGCCAGCTACTTGATCTAGAGGAGCATTTATCAACGCCTGGGGATGTTTATTATCCGCTGATCCAGTCATACCTGAGTCTCTGTAATCCAGCATTCGAACAGGTTCGATGCCCAGTTCCTTTACCGCACAGTTAAGTTCATCGACCCTGAGATCAGCAATAGATGAATAACCTTCCAAGTACTCAGGATCCACCTCACCGGCCTCACCTCTTGTTGCACAGATTAGATGGACAACAACTCCGCTGGCAGCATATTTTGCCAAGGTTCCACCCATACCAAAAGATTCATCATCTGGATGCGCCAACACTGATAAAATTGTTCTTTTCACGAAATAGACTCCAGTTAATAGTAAAAATCTGCATGGATTATAACAATACTACTGAATCAGATATCTAAATCTCTAATCTTCTTACAAAGATATAATCAAATAGCAAACCCAAAACCGGAAGAATATCACTTATTTCTAAGAAATTGTGCATAACCCCTTAATAACAGTTGACACTTTCCTTAATCCTGCTACAATGCAGAAAATACAATTATTCTTTTCAAACCACGGGAAAAATATGGAAAACACAGATAATATCATTATGACACCGGAAGCAGCCATCGCAATCAAATCGCTGATGAAGGAACAAAATCTAGAAGGAAAATCCCTGCGAGTATTTATCGCCGGGGTTGGTTGAGGGGGTCCCCAGTACGGCATGTCACTGGATGACAAGGTCAGCGATAGCGACCAGATATATTCCAGTCATGGCGTAAAGGTCATCGTGGATGACCAAACCCTGGCTTACCTGCAAAGAGCAACCATCAAATTTGTTGAAGAAAATGGACAGAGTGGTTTCCAGATTGAACAAACCGCACCCAGCACAGCTCCTGCTGGCTGCGCCGGCTGCGATCCCTCCACGGGCTGTGCATAACTGAGAAGAACCAAAACACAAAAGACCAGGCTTTGGAAAAAGCCTGGTCTTTCTATTTAACAAGTTCTCAATCAGGATCGTCGGAGGAATGATACGATCAAACCAAATATACCTACAGATACTAACCCCAGAATGATAAAGCCGCTTGGCAGGCCCCCGGTTCCACTTGTAACAGGATCACTCTCATATGTTGGAATAACCAAGGGAGGTGGTGGTGTATAGGTAGGTTTACGGGTAGGCGGTATCTCAGAAATAAATTGAGAAGCCAGGACTGGATCAATGGTTGGGGTTGTTTCAGGAGTAGGCGTAGGAGGTTTGGGAACTACTGGAAGTTCCCCAGTAACTCTAACGTAAGGTGCATAAACCCAGGCAACTCCCTCAGGAACACCAGGATAGGCAATCTTGACCCAGGTTCCACCTTCTGATTTTGCTAAAGCAGGAACTTCTTGACGGTTAATCAAAACTCCTACTTTTGGATAGAAAACATCAGGACCAGATCGAACATTGATCTGATCTTCAGGATCGGAATAAACGATCGCAATAGGCCCTTTGGCAGTACCTGTCACTGTCGGGATGGAGACCGTTGGCTGTTGATATGATCCAGAAGCCTGAACCTGGTTTGATCCTTCAAGGAACAATACCAGCGCCAGGACAATAAAAGCGATTGAAATGACTAGGGGAATTTTTTTTACCATGACTGGATCCTTCAAGCTAGTGATCAAGATTTCAATTTTTCCAATGCAGAGATAACAAATGGATATAAGAACTCTTCATCACGACTTTTCTTTCTCTCATGACCTCTCCCAGGCCGAGTTCTTGATTTATCAACACGTTGAACTAAGTTTTGGAGTGTCGTCCTTGAACTCAAATAACCAACCTCTCCGCAGAAAAATACTGCCTGTTGGCGCAATGAGACTGGTAATTTCCGGTCGTTCACTATACCACTCAAACCAACCCCTGCATAGGAACTCAATTTCAGGATATTCTTTATCGCTCTCTCAGCAGTTAAATAGCTATCTGAGACTTCCAATAACCTAATTAACTGGGTTTTTTCCATCTGATCAAGGGCATCTTTTGCAAAAATCAGGGCCTGATCAGCAAAGTGTTGGTCTGAAGAATCAAAATCCACCAGTCTGCCAAGGAACTGTATAATGTGGAAGCGGATTTCCAGATCTGGCTCGGAGATTCGTGATAACAACAGGAAGGCAACCAAAGGAGATCGATAAAAACCATCGATCTCTTTTAAGTTATTAAGTGAACTTTCTCTAATATTTGGATCGGGAGATAACAAACCTTCTGTAGTTTCCCACAGACGTTGATCAATAATAAAACCGGACTGTTGCTGATGATTATTCATTCTAGTAATAATGCCAAAATATGATGCCGAAGGCCATTGCTCAGATCAGGATTGGAAATCAAGCATACGAGCCTGGAGTGAATCCAAAAGGGACGTAAACGCGACTGCAAACGCTTGGACTCCTTCAGATTCCAGATCCTCAGTAACCTGTTCCATATCTATTCCTGCTTTGGCGAGATTCTCAAATACCTCTTTGGCTTCGTCAACTTTGCGGTCGATGGTTCTCTCTACAATACCATGATCAAAAAATGCGACCAGGGTTTTTGGTGGAACGGTGTTTACTGTATCCGGCCCAATCAGTCCGTCGACATACATGGTATCCGGATATTCAGGGTTTTTAGTACTGGTTGAAGCCCAAAGAGCCCGCTGTTTATTTGCTCCTACTTCCATCAGGGCTGCAAACCTACTAACCCCTTCTCCAAATACTTCTTCATAAGCCTCAAAAGCCAATTTCCCGCTTGCCAGGGCGGCTTCGCCTAAAAGATTCTTAACTTCTCCACCTGGGGTTTTAGAAAGGATTTCTTCTAATTGGCTATCTACTTTGGCATCGATCCTGGAAATGAAAAATGATGCCACTGATGCAATTCCTCCAATTTCCTTTCCCTCCTGGACCCTTTTATCCAACCCTGCCAGATAAGCTTCCATCACAGCCTGATAACGAGTGATGCTGAAGATCAATGTGACATTGACGTTTATGCCTGCAGAAATCACTTCTGTAATAGCTGGAAGACCTTCCAAAGTCGCAGGGATTTTGACCATCAAATTCGGACGATTGACCATCTTCCAAAGTTTTTTCGCATCAATGATGGTTTTTTCAGTTTCATGCGCCAGAAAAGGGCTTACTTCCAAACTGACATAACCATCCCCGCCATTTGTTTCTTGATACAGAGGTAAAAACATATCAGCTGCTCGCTGAATGTCACGAATAGCCAGCTGTTCATATACATCTTCCCGAGATAATCCCTGCTTTGTCAGAGATTCAATTTCCTGATCATACTCATTTGAATTGCTTATGGCATTGTTAAAAATACTTGGGTTAGAAGTGATACCCCTAATCTCCTCTCGCTCGACCATACCCGCCAATGTCCCATCTTCTAATAGTTTTCTTTCAATGTTGTCGTACCAGATGGATTGACCGTTATTTTTTAGCTCACCAATAATATTAGTCATCAATTCATTTCCTCTTCTTCTATTTTCCTAATCTTGGTTACTCGTCTAAGATGCCTTTCATTTCCAGGGTCATTGCCGGAAAATTTTGCTTCCAGGAACTCTTTTACCAATACCTTTCCCAGCTCCGAATCAATAATTCGTCCACCCAGGCATAAGACGTTCATATTGTCATGCTCAACTCCCTGCCTGGCACTGTAAGTATCATGGCAGACAGCAGCGTATACACCCTTCATCTTGTTGGCGGTGATGCAGACACCAACACCAGAACCACATATTGCGATACCTTTCTCCACTTCCTGATCCTGGATGGCCTTGCCCACCTTCTCAGTAAAATCCGGATAATCAACACTCTCCTCTGAATCCGTGCCAAAATCCACCAAATCATATCCTAGACCCTGGATGTATTCAACCAAAGCCATTTTAAGCTCTATACCACCATGGTCAGTGCAAATGGCTATACGCATTACTCCACACTCCTCAGAAGATTTTCAGTTATTTTTATAACGTTCTCGACTGTAAATCCAAATTCCTCAAATATTCTAGCAGCGGGTGCTGATGCGCCATAACGGTCAATTGCCAGGATCCTGCCATTATCCCCCACCCATTCTCTCCAGCCCTGGGAAATACCGGCCTCAACAGCCATTCTTTTTCGTATCTTGGGCGGCAGCACCAGATCTCGATACGTTTGGTCTTGTTCTTTGAAAAGCTCCCAGCTTGGGAATGATACCAGACGCAGATTAACTCCCTCAGCTGCCAATCTTTCTCCTGCTTTTACGATCAGATCAACTTCAGATCCTGAAGCCATCAATATCACTTCTGGCTCCAAATCGCCCAGATCTGCCAGAACATAAGCACCCTGTTTCACACCTTCTGCACTGCTGTAGATATCTCGGTTCAGGGTGGGAAGGGATTGCCTGGTTAATGCCAGGGCAGTAGGTCCATCCCTGTGCTGGATCGCATAAGCCCAGGCCTGGGCAGTTTCATTCGCATCAGATGGCCGGAGAACCACTAATTCCGGGATGGCTCTTAATGCTGCCAGATGTTCAATTGGCTGATGGGTAGGGCCATCCTCACCAACTCCAATGCTGTCATGAGTATAAACCCAGATACTTGGGATTTTTGATAAAGCTGAAACTCGGACGGCCGGTCTCATATAATCAGAGAAAACCAGGAAGGTGCCGCCATAGGGAATCACTCCACCATGAAGGGCCATACCGTTGATGATCGATCCCATTCCATTTTCCCGCACACCAAAATGGAAGTTCCTTCCAGAATAATCGTCCACGTTGAATGCAGGTGAACCGTCAATCCAGGTCTTATTCGACGGCGCCAGATCAGCCGATCCTCCAATAAGTTCCGGGATCTGTCCCGCCAGGTCATTGATCACTTTACCAGATGCGGCCCTGGAGGCCATTCCCTTTGGATCTGCTGGATAAGTTGGTACAGTCCAGTTATCTGGCAGTTCTCCACCGAGGACACGTTTTAATGACGATGCCTCCGTTGGAAAATCCTTCTCATAACGGCTGAACATTTCATCCCAATTTCTTTCTGCTGTTTCGCCAGCAGTAACCGCTGAACGGAAATGTTCCTTAATTTCATCTGGAATTAAAAATCTTGGCTCAACAGGCCAACCAAGATTTTCCTTAGCCGCATTTAGTTCTTCATCACCGGGGGGCGAACCATGCGCCGCAGGTGTATCTTGTTTATTGGGCATTCCGAAACCAATGTGAGTCCGGCAAATGATTAATGAAGGGCGAAGATCAGACTTGGCTAATGTTATTGCTTTATTTACTTCATCGATATCATTGCCATCAGCTACATTTAATACCTGCCATCCATAAGCTTCAAATCGCGCACCCCTATCTTCTGAAAAAGCAATTTCTGTTGAACCATCGATTGTTATCCGATTGTCATCATAGAGGTAGATCAGTTTTCCTAACTTCAAATGACCAGCCAGAGAAGCGGCCTCAGCGCTTACACCTTCCATCAGATCGCCATCGGTAACCACGCCAAAAATATAATGATCAATGATCGGAAAGTTTGGCTTGTTATATACCGCCGCAAGGTGAGCCTCTGCGATTGCAAAACCAACACCATTGGCAAATCCCTGGCCTAACGGTCCTGTTGTGGTTTCTACACCAGGAGTAAGGCCGTATTCAGGATGGCCGGGAGTAAGGCTATTCCACTGGCGGAAATTCTTGATCTCTTCTAACGAAAGGTCATATCCCGTTAGATGCAGGAGAGCATACAACAACATTGAGCCATGTCCGCCAGATAGTATGAATCTATCCCGATCCGGCCAGGCAGGATTGCGGGGATTATGTTTAAGATGTTCCATCCAAAGAGCATATGTCATGGCGGCTGTTCCCATTGGCAATCCCGGGTGTCCCGAGTTAGCTTCTTGGATCGCATCAGCTGCTAAAAATCTAATGGTGTTGACTGCATCGTTTTGTAGTTTCTTTTTGCTTGACATAAATGTAAACTCCCCGTTTTTAACAGTGATTCACTGTACACAATTCTACCCCAGTTGCACATTGGGAACAGTTTAAGATGAAAATTTACTTAGCGAGGTATATAACAATTTTCATTCATCTATTAGTTTATTTTTTGTAATCAAAAATTCAAATGTATCGTGTGTAATTTAATAATTACACTTATTCTTTATTGACCCAGTTAATGTTCCAATTTTGGGAATTTCCAATTATTATTTTCCTGTTTGTGATTTTCTTCACTAGTATTTTGCTCTTAGTTAAAGATATAACATAATTAATGTGTAATACTTTATTTATTGCATAATCCTTTAATAGTAATTAATCCGTTTACTGATTTCATGATCGTCTCAGTGTAACCCGATAAAATACTAAAATCTCTCGATTCACAATGAAAAGAGATTTTCATGATTGGCACTGGAAATAGATCATCGTCATTCTAGCCTTTTGGACCAGGAGGCATTAAATGGCAGTAAACGAGATTTCTCAACAGCTCCCCTTTACAACAGAGTTTAAAGAGAGTTTATTAAAAATCCCTGAAGGAGACAGAATTCAATCCTGCCTGCAGTGTGCCTGCTGTAGCGGGGTGTGTCCTTTTGGTTTTGCGATGGACTTCCCTCCTGGCAGGATGATTGCCTGGATGCGTGCAGGCATTCTCGATGAAATGCTCAAGTCGGATTCTATCTGGATGTGTGTATCCTGTTATGCTTGCACAGAAGTTTGCCCCAAAGACATCCCTGTCACCTTGGCTCTGATGACCAGAGCGAAAGAAGAAGCACTTCTGGCCGGGAACGTTCCTGCTGAACTGCAAAGTGCGCTTGAATTTTCTCAACAATACAGCAATCCCCTGGGAGAATCCTCCAGGAAACGCGCTGCCTGGGCTGAAGAACTTGATTTTGAAGTCCCGATCATTCGCAAAGATAAACGTCCTTATGAAATCTTGTGGTTCGTCGGTGATTACGCCTCTTATCACCCCCGTGTAAAAAACGTTACTATAGCTGTCGCTAAGATTTTCAATATATTGGGCATCGATTTTGGCATCCTCGGGCCAGATGAACACAGTGATGGAGATTCCCAAAGGCTCGCCGGTGAAAGGGGTTTATTTGAGATGCTGGCTGAGAAAAATGCCAAAATCCTCGATCGGGCTCAGTTCGGAGAGATCATCACTACTGACCCCCATGCTTATAACGCTTTTAGGAATGAATATCCCAAGTTGGGTTTTGAGTATCCTGTTCGGCATTATACAGAGCTTCTGGTGGAAAAACTGGATAAACTCACTCCCCTACTGAAAGAAAATGATAAGGCCAAAGTTGCCTATCATGATCCCTGTTATCTCGGACGTGTGAATAAGATCTATGAAGCTCCCCGCAAACTGATCGAAGCCATTCCAGGTATGGAATTGGTTGAAATGGCCCACAAAGAATCCACCAGCCTGTGCTGCGGAGGTGGCGGTGGAGGAATGTGGCTGGACGGTTTCAGGTGGGAGAAATCCGAATCTAGATTATCAGAATGGAGGGTTAAGGAAGCAGTAGCAGTAGAGGCGGATATCCTCGCGGTCGCATGCCCTTATGAACCTCCCAGGTTCGAAGACGCAGCAAAGGCAATAAAAGGAGCGGAGAAGCTGATCGTTAAGGATATTGCTGAATTGATCATTGATGCGATTGGTAATTGAGGAGGATAACTATGACTGAAATAGTCGTAATCGCTCGACTTGTCCCTGACCTCGTTGAAGAACTCGAAATTGCACAAAGCGGAACAGCCCTGGATACTTCTTGGCTCAGGTTGATTATCAATGAATTTGATAATCACGCCATCGA